>JGI20156J14371_10003303_pt1 | contig 12099 bp, 14 predicted proteins | sample COG_06_FD_14371 | JGI IMG/M metagenome (IMG submission 14371)
CTTAATCCCGCACATGGGGGCCAAGTTGATTGGCTGGCGGCCACAATACGTATTTCTGGGCAGATAGCCAGTCTATCTGGATTAGCGAAGTGGCATTGGAATGATCCGGCTAGGGCTAATGAAAAGAAATTTTTAACCACGCTTCGCCTTGCTGAGCCTGCTTTTCTGCGTGGCGTAGGCTTTATGGCTGGGGATGTATACTCTCGGTCTCTCGGAAAAGTTAGGCGTGAAACAAACGACCCTAACATTTTACTTCTATCTACAGCTCAATTGGCTGCGGACCCTGTTTCATATAAACTTAAAGATAAACTTGATAGCGCCTTGTGCTGGCGCACTGATTTTTCACAAGGCTTGGCCACTTTGACCCCAGCGGCACTGCAGCCGTGGGCTTGTCCTTATCTAGAGTTGCCAGACAAAAAATTTGAGGAAGGTTTATTGTTTCGAAATACAAATAATCTGCCAATGTCAGGCATTATCGCGGATAGCCTTGCATGCTTATAAAAAATTTCAACGCATTGAGCGTTCTATTTGGTCAAGCGTCTCCATAGCAGAAATTGCACTGGTTACGCATGCATTGGGTACACGGTCTTCCCTGACAGCTGAAATAAATTCGCGATCGATTAGTTCGATGCCATTATTTGATACAGTTGTTCCCGTTAGATCTATCTGGTTGTTGTTCCCATCATAAAGGTCGTCGTAACGGACAATGTAGGTACCATTATCACAGATGTAGCGAAAAAAAGTTCCAAGAGGTCCCTCATTGTTGAAGCTAAGCGATAGGGTGCATATGGCGCCACTTTCTGATTTCATTCCGATAGACATGTCCATGGATATGCCAAGATCAGGATGTGGGGGGCCTTGTAGTCCAAAGGCTTGAACAGCCTTACCGCCGGTTTGATATTGAAACAGATCAATCGTGTGACATGCATGGTGCCACAAGAGGTGATCCGTCCAAGATCTTGGCTCACCTTTTGCGTTAGTATTTGAGCGGCGAAAGAAATAAGTTTGAGCATCCATCTGCTGGATCTTTAGTTCACCTGCATCGATTTTATTTTTAATCCATTGGTGGGGCGGATTGAATCGACGTACGTGACCTGCCATGCAAGTCAATCCAGTTTCCTTCTGTTTGTCTAAAATTCGCCGACTGTCTTCAAGGCTATCAGCCATTGGAATTTCAATTAATACGTGTTTTCCTGCATCCATACAGGCAATTGCCTGATCAGCATGCATTTGGGTTGGTGTAGATAGGATCACAGCATCCACGTCATCACGTGCAATACACTCCTCTAGTGTTGTCCCTGCATGAGCCACGTTGCGGCTGGCGGCTAATGAATCAATTTTACTTTTAGTTGGTCCCATTAGTGAGGTTACGGTAACTCCCTCGATATTGTTTAAAGCATCTAGGTGTTTAAGGCCAAAGGCACCATAGGCGCCAGCAACGCAAATTCGCATGACTTTTCCTCAGGTTTTATTTTCAAGAATGATGTGGCCAACGGCCGTATTTGAAGCGGGCACATGATAGTGACGATAAACCTCTGTGACATCTTCATCCAACGCGCCTCGCATGATTAACCACATAACCATTTCAATACCTTCACTGCCGGTTTCTCGGAGGTACTCTAAATGGCTGATTTGACTCGCTCCGACTGGATCTTCTGTCATAAGATCTAAGAACTTGGTATCCCACTCTTTGTTAATTAGTCCGGCACGTTTATACTGAAGCTGGTGGCTCATACCACCAGTACCAAAAATCATAACATTTAAATCTTCTTCGAAGCTATCGATCGCTCGACGCACCGCTTTTCCAAGGTTATAGCAGCGATTACCTGTTGGCGGTGGATACTGCACAACGTTCACGCAAAGTGGAATTACGAGGGCTGGCCAATCTTCGTCCGGCCCCACATCTCCATACATTACGGACAGCGGGACTGTCAGGCCGTGGTCGACTTCCATTTCGTTCATAATGGTTAAGTCAAATTCGTCCAGGATCAGTGATTGCGCTATGTGGCTTGCAAGTTTCTGGTGGTTTTTTACCACAGGCACTGGTCGGGGCCCCCAGCCTTCATCTGCTGGTTTGAATTCAGCAGCGCATCCTAGTGCAAATGTGGGAATACAGGACGCGTCAAACGCGGTACAATGATCGTTATAAACCAGAAAAATGACGTCTGGCTTTTGTTCTTTCATCCATTCCCGAGACTTTTTGAAACCCTCAAATAACGGCTTCCAGTACGGTTCATGTGTTATGCCTGTATCCATGGCGGCTCCAATAGCGGGAACATGCGAGCATCCCACTCCAGCAGTAACTCTTGCCATTAGTTGTCCTTCCATTCTGATTTAGTACGGTTGCCATCGATTGGTCGCCCGCCACCCAACATCATATCGCGGTATGCCTCGACGCCCATACCAGTCATCTTTCCAGCAAGGTTTTGAAAGTTTATGCCCTCATTTGCAGCAAATTTGGCCGTGTAATAAATGTTACCACCTAACTCAAGCATTAGGTTCCAATCACGATTTACAACAGCGTCTCGCTGTTCTTTTGTCATTGGATACTTATCTAAATAAGTATTTTCATTTGCATTGAATGCGTCACGGTTCACCTGAAGTCGCAATGAAATACAAAATTGATTTAGATGATAACCCTCTCGAGACCTATCGGCATCGAAGACAAAAGTTCCTGGTATATCATCATATTCCTTATCCGCCATGTGATTATCCTAATTGCCATGGTCATTATTAGACACAAGTAAATTTTTTTTATGATACCATGCTTAAGTTTGAAACGGAAATTTAAATACAGTCACTCCTATTTGAATTTGTTATCAGATATATTTATCACTTTTCATTTTGGCTGTCTTGCGAATGATATCTAAAAATTTTTCTTGAACATTTGTTGGCCTCCAGCCAGTTCTAAATGTTAGTCCAATTGCCCTTTCTGAATCTGGTAGATCTATAGGTAGTTGAACCAATTGCCCCAACTGTTCCTCTACTTCGATCTGGCGTTTGGATGTGATCGAAACATACTCGCCGCGCGACAGGAGGCCTCTTAGAAGAATAAGTGAACTAGAAACTGTACATACTGGGGTCTTGGGCATTTCATGAATACGGAGTTTCTCAAAGAGGTAGGTGCCAGATGGTGTTGCTCTTGGCGGCGCAACCCAGGGAAATGCCAGAGTATCTTCAATCGTAAGATCTTTGCATGAGGCGAGTGGATGGTTAGGTGATACCACAACTGCAAGGTTATCAATAAATAACTCCTCTTGTTCTACGTCATAGGCAGGCTTTGGAAATCGTAGCGCACCAATTATGAAATCTAAATCCCCAAACCTGAGGTCTTTAAGAAGAGTTGGGTATCGTGCATCTACGCAATTTACTTGTACGCTGGCGCCTACATCAGAGAGCAGTTTATTAATGGCAGACGGTAATATAGATACACGTGATAGGGGCAGGGACCCCAAGTTGATACGTGTGGTGGCCTGACCGAGAAATTCGTTTATTTCAAAAATAGCCTGCTGAAATTCACTTACCGCAAGGCGAAGCTGACGCACGAAAACTTCAGTGGCAGGTGCCAGTTCAATACCACCCCGCGCCTGCGCAAATAGTGAGAAACCTGCCAGTAATGCTAAGTCCCTCATGGCGCGGTGGATCCCCGGTTGGCTAACATTCAATTCTCGTGCTGCCTGCTTGAAGCTACCTGTTTTGGTTATTGCCAGGAGTGCCCTGAACTGTACTGGTGAACAATGCTTATGAAAGCTGCTGGTTATTTTGCCGTTTGTACTTCGTATAGTCTTTTTACGCGCAAGGCTATCTCCGCGACGAAGGTGTTCGAGAATGCGAGTGAGCCTTCGCTCGAAAATTATACCTACCTCAGTTGGCACCATGCCCTTGGGCTGTCGTTCGAACAGCCGAACGTTTAGAAGTTGTTCGATCCTCGCAAGAGACTGTGTGGCTGCTGGTTGGGAAATGTGTACTTTAGCTGCGGCACTACTAATGCTTCCATAATGAAAGACCTCTTTAATCACATAGAGGTAACGAACGTGAGGCAATTCATACATAACTTTAGGAGTACTCATTTTTTTGCATTATAACAAATTCGAATACCTCTGTCATAATTTAAAATGGATTTTATAACTACTTAGGCATTACCGTCTGATATGTTTCTCAATCCCTGAAAGGACTAACATGATAGGAAATAAAACTGCTTTGGTGATATCCGCGCACGCGGCAGACTTTGTTTGGCGTTGTGGTGGTGCAATTGCCCTGCATCAGGAGCTTGGTTACGAAGTGACGGTGGCCTGCCTCTCCTTTGGTGAGAGAGGGGAAAGTGCCAAACTTTGGAAGCAAGAGGGAATGACGCTGGAACGAGTTAAGGCTGAGCGTAAGGAGGAAGCAGAAGCCGCTGCTGGTGCGCTTGGTGTCAATGACATCCGGTTTTTAGATCTTGGAGATTACCCACTTAAATTGGACCGGGATGCGCAAGATCAAATGGTGGACATAATTCGTGAGGTACAACCTAAATGGATGATGAGCCACTCCAAGTGGGACCCCTACAATACTGACCACATGAACACGACACAATTTGCACTTGAATGCCGAATGATAGCGCAGGCCTGGGGCCATAATCCTGGAGAAAAAGTGTTGGGTGCGCCTCAACTTTATTTATTTGAACCACATCAGACAGAGCAGATGGAATGGAAGCCTAATGTATTTCTTGATATCACGCGGGTCTGGGACAAAAAACGTGCTGCAATTGAATGTATGCAGGGACAAGAGCACTTGTGGAATTTTTATACAAACGTGGCGGAAAACCGTGGCAATCATTTCCGCCGTAATTCTGGTGGTATGGCAGGTGGACGGAAGGCTGAATACGCTGAGGGATTTGAAATGGTTTTCCCTCAAACTGTGGATGAACTGATATGAGCTATCCCGTTGGCAGTTCAGGAGTCGTCGTTCAGCATGTTGAGCGGGCAAATCAAATAGTGATTGACGGCCTTGCGAAATGTGGTGTTGCCACAGTTCATGAAGCTCAGGGTCGCAAGGGTCTATTGGCTGAATATATGCGCCCTATTTATTCCGGTGCACGGGTGGCCGCCAGTGCGGTGACTATTTCTGCGCCACCTTGTGACAACTGGATGTTGCATGTGGCGATTGAACAGCTTCAGGCAGGCGATATCTTAGTTTTATCGCCAACCTCTCCAAGTAACGCAGGCTACTTTGGTGATTTGTTAGCAACCTCGGCTAAGGCACGGGGCTGTAAGGGTTTGATTATTGATGCCGGGGTTCGGGACGTCCGTGACCTTACAGAGATGGGCTTCCCCGTTTGGTCTAAGGCTATTTTTGCTCAAGGCACGATCAAAGAGACGATTGGCTCAGTCAATGTCCCTATTATTTGCGCGAACGAGTTAATCAACCCCGGTGACATCATAGTCGCTGATGATGATGGGGTCTGCGTGGTTCGTCGTGGGGAGGCAGCTGAGGTCCTGAAAAAAGCCAATGCACGCGAAGCTAATGAGGCAGACAAGCGGTCCCGCTTTGAAGCTGGCGAATTAGGGCTGGATATTTATGAAATGCGGGAGCGGCTTGCGCAAAAGGGTCTCAAGTATGTCTGATGGCGTCCGCGTAATGTGGATGCGTAGCGGAACATCTAAGGGTGGATATTTTTTACATGACGATTTGCCATTAGATGAACCAAGTCGTGATGCTGTTTTGATGCGCATCATGGGATCCCCAGACGTGCGTCAAATTGATGGCATGGGAGGGGCTGATCCGCTGACATCCAAGGTCGCAATAGTAAGAAAATCTAACCGTGAGGGTGTTGATGTTGATTATCTTTTCTTACAAGTGTTTGTTGATCAACCAATTGTAACTGACGCNCAAAATTGTGGAAATATTCTNGCTGGAGTTGCACCTTTTGCGATAGAGCGTGATTTAGTTGTAGCGCGCGATGGAGGTACTCCAGTCACAATCTTTATGGAGAACACGGGTCAAACAGCTGTAGTGTTAGTGACAACGCCGGGTGGGGTGGTCGACTATTATGGTGAAGCAAAAATTGATGGGGTGCCTGGAAGTGCGGCGCCACTTCCTATTGAATTCAAGGACACGGCTGGGTCGAGTTGTGGCGCCTTGCTTCCAACGGGTAACGTTAGGGATGTGGTTGGTGGGATTGAAGTAACCATGGTGGACAACGGCATGCCATGTGTGGTGCTTCGCGCAGGCGATGTTGGTGTATCAGGTAATGAAGCGCCTGAAGCGTTGGAGGGAAATGCAGTATTAGTGGCGCGCCTGGAATCTATTCGGTTGGCTTGTGGACCAATGATGAACCTAGGTGACGTAACTAAAAAATCTGTACCCAAAATGACAATGGTGTCAGCCCCAGAAAATGGTGGTGCTATTTCTACACGCACATTTATCCCACACCGTTGTCATAAGACGATTGGCGTGCTTGGAGCAGTTAGCGTGGCTACGGCTTGCCTACTAAGGGGATCGACGGCATATGAATTGGCTGAAACTGGTAATGGAAAGCAGCGTAGCATCGCGGTGGAACATCCTACCGGTGAAATGACGGTAGTCACCTCCTTGAATGAAGCTGGCGACGTCGTGAGGGCGGCTATCTTGCGCACGGCTCGAAAACTTATGGACGGAAAGGTCTTCCCATGAATGACTTACAAAACATGGATGCTGATTGGCTTAAATTTCATCCAGACCCAAAAAAACCTGATTTTCAGCTGCCTGAGGGCGCAGTGGATGCACATTGTCATGTGTTTGGTCCCTCTAGTGAGTTTCCCTTTGCCGCTGAACGCAAATACACACCGTGTGATGCAGGTAAAAAACAGCTTTATGCTTTGCGCGACTATCTTGGATTTTCCCGCAATGTAATTGTTCAAGCGACTTGTCATGGCAAGGATAATCGAGCCATGGTGGACGCATGCCGGAGTGCTGGTGAATATGCCCGGGGTATTGCTTCTGTCGGGGCGGACATTACTGAAGCTGAGATTGCTGAGATGCACGAAGCTGGAGTGCGTGGCGTGCGTTTCAACTTTGTCAAACGCCTCGTAGACGATACGCCAAGAGACGTATTCATTTCCATAGCTGATAAAATTAAGAGTTTTGGGTGGCATGTAGTAGTCTATTTTGAAGCCCAAGATTTAGAAGATTTAGAAAGCTTCCTTAAGAAATTACCCACTACTATAGTGGTAGATCACATGGGCCGTCCAGATATTGCCAAGGGTGTGAACCATGCAGATTTTCAGCGGTTTCGTAAGATTAATGTCCCAAAATGAGAATGTGTGGTCCAAGGTTACCTGTCCGGAACGATTGAGTTTACAGGGCCCTCCCTATGACGACGTTGTGCCTTTTTATGCTGAGATAGTCCGACGGTTCTCTGACCGAGTTCTATGGGGTACTGATTGGCCACACCCAAATATGAAGTCCCATATGCCAGATGACGGCTTTTTGGTAGACTATATCCCTCGGATTGCACCAACCTCTGAGGTACAAAAAAAATTACTTATAGATAACCCAATGCGCCTTTATTGGTCGTAATTACTGTTTGATTAGGTCAGCACTTGCTGCTGGTTTTATAAATGACGTAAGTTTCTTCAAAGTTTTATGTTAAATATTAAAAACATGAAACTTGGGTGAATATTTAGCTGTTGTCGGTTTTGTTCGAATTATTTGGACGTACACTTCAAAAATAGCATTTGTAATGTGACGGCACTACTTGCTTTATTTTATGATCGTCTATGCATAAAAGAATTAAGAATGGGTTGTAGGATGGTGGCAAAGTAAATTGGATTTAGGCTCTGTTGGATCAAAGTTAGATTTACATGATCGTGAGGTTTGTTGGCCTGAGCTTTTAATTGAGGCTGGCAGTGAGGAAGAGACTACTCGTATTGCCATGCTGTTAGCCGCCTCGTTAAAGGCTGGAGATGTTGTATTACTGGACGGTGTTTTAGCATCAGGGAAGACTTTTTTAGTTCGGAAAATGGTGGAGTTTTTGGGTACTAAAGACGAAATATCCAGTCCAACCTATGCCATTGCAAATATCTACCAGTGCCAACCCTGTGATGTGCTGCATGTTGATGCATATCGTTTGAAAAATGCCCACGATTTTCATAACCTTGGCCTGGAATTAGAGGTTGAAGGCTCAATTTGCTTGATTGAGTGGGGCTCGCGCATACAAAATGCCTTCGATGATTTTCTTAAGGTGTCTATAGAGCTTGAGCCCAAAAAGGCTGATGAGAGGTCGTTTATGATGACGGCGCATGGGCCGCGGTCATTGGAGCTTTTGCATGACTTGAAAGAGAGATATCAGAAACAATGACGATGATATCTCTTTTATTGCAAAACTCGTCTGGAGTGATGTCCGTAGGATTGGCCTCTGGTGAAAAATTACTCTTTGACAGTGTCTCTGATATTGACTTGGCAGGTTCTCGTAATGTTGAATTATATGTGAAAGCAGCCTTGCGTAATTCCAATAAAACAGTTTCTGACTTGGATTTTATATTTGTTGATATTGGTCCGGGTGGACTTGGTGCCACTCGGACTACTGCAGCTTTTGCCAATGCAATTGGGTTTGCCAGGAAAATACCAGTTATTGGCATCAATGCTTTTGAACTTATCGGGGACTACGTTGAACACCTGGAACGAAAGTCTGTGGTTTGCATACGCCCAGCGGCGCGACCGAACTACTACATGGGCCTGTACAAAGGGCAAACGCTTACAGATTTTAGTTTTGTTAATATTAACGAAGTAAAGTCCTTTATACGAAAGCATCAAGATATTGCTGCATTTGCCGGTAAATTTTCATTTAGCACGTCCACAGACTTACCAGAAGACCCTTGGCCATCAGCGATTGCCAATACAACTTCAATGGCATCATTTCTGCGGGTCGCATTGCGAAAACATAAATTGGGTATCAGTACGACGCAGGTCTTCCCAATAACTGAAACGCTGGTTGAGGCTGTATCTTAATTGNGCTCAGGAATTTTCTNGTTTTTACCAATAAATTGATAGTTTCGAGGGTATATTATAAATGCTGCGCTCGTCCTTGTGGATGTGGCACAAAAGATTTAGGCAAATTGGGTCTAAAGGTGAATGAACAGTGGCAAAAGCATTAAACCAACTTAGTCAAAATACGGTCTCAGATGTAGTGGCCTGCCTAAAAATGGGGGGCGTTGTCTTATTACCTACTGATACTGTTTTGGGTCTTGCAATTTTGCCTGACAGCTCAGAAGCGGTAGAGAAGCTTTATGATTTAAAAGAGAGACCCAGAGACAAAGAGCTGCCCATTATGGCCTCTAATTTAAATCAAATTAAGGGCTTAGGATTAATAGTATCGCCTAACGTAGAAAAGTTATTGAATAGCCCACTAGTTCCGGGTGGGCTCACAATTGTTGCCAATCTGAATCCTAAAATTTGTCCAAATTGGTTGCGAGGCAGAAAAGAAATTGCGTTTCGTATTCCAAATTTTGAGCCTTTGTTGGATGTTCTGGAGCAAACTGGACCGCTTCTAGTCACAAGTGCCAACTTGGCTGGCAATCACACGCCCAAAACTAATTCAGAAGTATTAAAACAACTGAACGGCGCGCCAGATTTGGTTGTGACTGGCAAAATGTCGACTGATACTCCATCAACTTTGGTGAATTGTACGAAAACTTTATCTGTAGTTGAGAGAGTAGGGGCTATTCCTATAGCAGAAATATTAAAATGGATTAAGCTTAAGGATGACTAATTTTATTTTGGGAATTGAGACTTCGTGTGATGATACGTCAGTCGCTCTGGTAGATAGAAGCGGAAACGTGAAAGCGATTGAAACGGTCTCACAATATAAAGTTCATTCTGAATTTGGTGGTGTCTACCCAGAGCTGGCCAGTCGGGCCCACTTAGAAGCAATCTTACCGGTCATTGAGAGTGTGATGGGAACTGCAAGAGTAGCAACGTCACAACTGGCAGCAATTGGGGTCACCAGGGGTCCAGGTCTTATGGGGTCCTTATTAGTTGGGCTATCAACTGCACAAGCTCTTGGTATGGCCTGGGACCTACCCGTTCACGGTATAAATCACCTTCGGGGTCATATCTGCAGTGTTGATTTGGAAGTAAAGCGTCTAAAATATCCCGCAGTTATTTTGTTGGTCTCAGGCGGGCATACTCTTTTAGCTTATGTGCCTGATGAAAAGACTTATGAGTTGATGGGAACGACTAGAGACGATTCAGCCGGTGAGTGTTATGACAAAGTTGCACGTACTTTAGGACTTGGCATGCCAGGTGGACCTGCCTTGGATCGTATGGCTTTAACAGGAAACGCTTCAATTAAATTCCCAAGACCAATGATTAATTCTGGATATGAGTTTTCATTTTCTGGCTTGAAATCCAGTGTGGCCCGGTATGTTGATACCCACGAAGGCCTAAACGTGAACGACGTTTCGGCTTCTTTTGTGGCCGCATGTATTGACGTTTTATCAAGTAAAGTATTGAGGGCAGTTCAGGATAAAAACCCTAAAACTCTGGCCGTGGTGGGAGGTGTAGCTGCAAGTCCGCAATTACGCTCCCGAATGCAAGATATCTCAGAGCAGACTGGCGTTACATTGTGCTTACCACCAATAAAATGGTCCACGGACAATGCTGCTATGATTGCAATGGCGGCTTGGGATTATATTGACCAAGGTATTATTACAGACTTGGAGCCAAGGCCTAATTTATCACTCGACCAGGCTTAAATGTTGATAAGATATTTCTAATATTAACAGTAATCTTTGAAGATTGGTGCCTTGCAATGATATAATTTAACCGAGGTCACAGTATTCGGAATGATGGCTCAGTTTAGTCACGTATAGTTGACGGCAGAAATCTGTTTAATGGATTGATATTGATCCTGAGATACTGCCCTGAGCCCATAATGGCGAGCGAAACAGCTATGACTGTCAATGACGCAGCATATTCCCAACCGCCACCACTCGCAGAGTGCAACCATCCATTACCGCCATTCATTACCGCGGCACCAAACACGATAGGGACCGCCAAGGCGGCGGCTAGTCTTGTCTGTATTCCCAAAATTAGGGCCAAACCACCAACTAACTCACCAAAAATTACTAAGTAAGCTATGATTGGTGGCAATCCGATGCTAGAAAAATAACCTACCGTCCCTGCAATCGAAAAGACGTACACTTTCAACCAGCCGTGGGCTAAAAGAATAATCCCAAAATGAATTCGTAGTAAACTAACACCGATTGACTGAATGTTTGTCCCGTTCTGCATAATGTCTACCTTTTAAAAATCTCAGCTACCCACTGCTTCATCAATCGCGGTTTTCAACAGCTTTTCTTCGTAACACGAAAAAAGCCAACAAATTTTTCCAATTTTCTCTAAATTTTTCTTTGCATTTTCGATTTCACCTAACGTGATAAATAACTCACCTTGATACTGTAATGCGCCAATGTGTTTCGGGTTTAGTTTTAATGCCTTTTCATAATATTGTGATGCGCCCACAAGGTCTCCTGATTTTCGCGCTGTAAAGCCTAAAAGATTATATCTGTCAGCGCCCCTTCCTCCAGCACTTACAGTTTTAAGTTCCTCGTGTGCTTTGCTAAAATTCTCACTATTTATAAGTTGATAGGCCTTGGCAAAAGGATCTTCGGGTTGATTACCACCGTCATTTGAATTGGAATAAGAACCTGTTCCTGATGAACCTGAGCTCGAAGAACCCGAACTCGATGAGGAAGATGAACTGCCTCCACTGGGTGCAGCGAATCCTAGTTGAGAAGTAGTTATGAAAAAAATTAGTGTTATCAGCAGACGTATCATGATGGCGAATCCTTTTTTCCTTAATCAATAGCTAATTCGACCTGTACTTTTGTCCAGTTTTAAAAAAACAAAGTGTCCTTTTGAATCGATGAATAAACTTATACAGATTATTGCTTACTATTGTGCCTGTAAAATGGAAGCGCCTGAATGCTTTAATACTTGTAGTAAATATGTGAATTAACGGAAAATAAAAAATAGTAGGCCCAAGTCTTGGACTATTTACTTTGGTAATCAACAAGAAATTTGTCTGGATAAAATGAATATATTTTCAATTCGCCTCTCTGACGCAAGTGTGATCTT
>JGI20156J14371_10003306_pt1 | contig 12088 bp, 11 predicted proteins | sample COG_06_FD_14371 | JGI IMG/M metagenome (IMG submission 14371)
CGGAACTGGAGTAGATCACCGATACCGACATTGATGGGTCTTTTATCTTGCTTCATGGCTTTGTCTCTCCCAATCTGATTGAACGCAATAGGCGAAACCTTTCCTACGACGCTCTAATTCTGCCAAGGATGGATCCGATCAAGAAGTATTATTGACCAGGTTGATGGCAAGACAGAGGTAGAACAATCGTCCTGAAGGTTTGATTCCAAGCGACCGGCCGCTTGCAGAATCGCGGCAATCATAGTGCTTGCCCAGCAAAAAGACAAACCGCGTNGAGACAACCGATCAGGGCGGAAGGCTTTACATCCAAGACCCATTTTGATTACATGTACCACCCGTTTTGCTCGAGTTTGGATCCTTTAGACCCGACAGTACAAGGCGCCGATTAAGCTGGAATGAGTAAGCTATGAAACACACTGTTCAAATCACGATTGATGGCAAAACCACCGACCTTCCCGTTCTGGAAGCCACAGCGGGACTGGATGTCGTCGATGTCCGAAGCCTAATTAGTCAGGGTGTCTACACTTATGACCCTGGGTTTTTATCTACCGCAGCGTGCGACTCCACAATCACTTATATCGATGGGGACGCGGGCATTTTAACCTATTGCGGCTATCCCATCGAACAACTTGCAGACCACTCAGAGCATCTCGAGGTCTGCTACTTACTGCTCCACAGCGAACTACCGACGGCGGCACAATTACACCAATTTAAGTCCGACATTACGGATCGCATGCCGGTTGATCCCCAGTTTGCGCAAATCTTCAACGGCTTTACGCAAACCTCGCACCCCATGTCCATGTTGTGTGCGGCGGTTGCGGGTCTTGCGTCGCTATTTCATGAAGGCCTGGACATTTACAATCCCGATCACCGTCTTGAATCGGCCATGCAATTGATTGCAAAAATTCCGACGCTCGCAGCCATGAGCTATCGAAAATCAATCGGCGCAACATTTGTCGACCCGGATCCGGCCTTAGGCTATGCCGAAAACTTTCTGAATATGTGCTTTGGGGAAACTGGCCGAGCCAGCCAAGTCAGTCCAACGCTTGCGCATGCGCTGGATAAAATATTCATCTGCATGCCGATCATGAACAAAATGCGTCGACTTCAACCGTGCGCCTGGCGGGTTCTACCGAGGCCAACCCCTATGCTGCCATTGCGGCAGGGATTGCGGCGCTATGGGGCCCCTCTCACGGCGGCGCGAACGAGGCTGTTCTGGATATGCTAAACGAGATTGGCGATCTCAGCCGCGTCGGCGAATATGTCGACAAAGCCAAAGACAAAGAAGACCCCTTTAAATTAATGGGCTTTGGCCACCGGGTTTATAAAAATTTTGATCCTCGAGCAACCGTCATGCAAGCCAGCTGCCAGGCTGTTCTGGCTGAACAAGGCGTTGAAGAAGAACCCTTGTTGAAAGTTGCCAGCGCCCTAGAAAAAATTGCGCGAGAAGAGGCCTACTTTATTGACCGCAAGCTCTACCCCAATATTGATTTTTATTCAGGCATTACCCTCAAAGCGATGGGGATTCCAACCCCAATGTACACCGCTTTATTTGCACTCGGAAGAATGCCCGGCTGGATCGCACATTGGTCTGAGATGCTCAGCTCGCCCTTTAAAATTGGTCGCCCCAGACAATTGTATCTCGGTCCAGTCAAGCGCGACTACGTCCCTATGGACCAGCGCTAATCCCTGATTAACCGACCTGCACCCCTGTACCTAAATTGATGAATAAGGATAAATTGTGAGTCTAACTGCTGTTATCGAAACCAACAAAGGCACCATCAATATCGAGTTGTTTGCTGATCAAACGCCGATCACGTGCGCTAATTTCATAAACCTCATTCAAAAAGGTTATTACGATGGCCTCAGCTTCCATCGGGTTATTAGCGACTTCATGATCCAAGGTGGGTGCCCCCTTGGGACCGGCACGGGTGGGCCTGGCTATCGTTTCGAGGATGAGTTTTCAGATGATTTAAAACATGATCGCGCTGGGATCTTATCAATGGCCAACGCGGGTCCTGGCACCAACGGCAGTCAAATTTTTATTACTCACGGGCCAACGCCACATTTAAACGGTGGTCACACCGTTTTTGGGGCGGTCAAAAGTGATAGCGATCAAGCCGTCGTGAATGATATTCGGATGGGCGACACCATGATTAAGGTCCACATTGAAGGGGATACCGAGACCCTCCTAACCGGCCAACAAGCGAACTTGGATCAGTGGAACGCAGCCCTGTCGGACGCCTTCCCAGACCTGTAATGCTGATTGGGACGNCACGCATCCCGACCAGCCGGNAACCTTTATGAACGGCGTCATTCTTGACGCCCAAAGTCTGGGCCGGGGAATCGACCTTGGCCCTATCTTGACCCAACTCACCGCCTGGTCCACCTACCCCGCGACACAAGAAAAAGACCTTTTAGACCGCGTTGAGCACGCGGACGTCGTACTCACCAACAAGGTGATGTTATCGCGCGAGGTCCTTCGTCACGCCAAACACCTCAAGCACATTAGCGTCATGGCGACCGGAACCAACAATATTGATCTTGCTGCCGCAAGCGAACAGGGCATTAGCGTGTCCAATGCGGTCGGCTACGCGACGCCGTCGGTCTCGCAACATGTCCTGACGCTGATACTGAATCTCGTGACAAACATGCCGCGCTATTTGCAGGACACGCAAACCGGCCAATGGCAAAAGAGTCCCGTCTTCTGCCGGCTTGATCATCCGATTATCGAGCTATCCGGTAAAACACTCGGCATTATCGGTCTCGGTGAATTGGGCCAGGCCGTTGGCAAGCTGGCGCAAGCTTTTGGGATGACCGTAATCGCAGCGAGCGCCCATTTGGGCCCCCCATCCAATCCAACGCCTCCGAACATTACCCGATGCGACCTCCCAACCCTCTTGCGACGTGCCGATGTGATTTCACTGCATTGCCCATTAACGGCAGACACTGAGAACCTGATTAATGCCGCAAGCCTTGCTGCTATGAAACCCTCTGCTTTCTTAATTAATACGGCTCGTGGCGCCTTAGTGGACAGTCAGGCGTTGCTGAAAGCGTTAGAGGCAGGTCACATCGCGGGCGCGGCGCTCGATGTCTTGGCAATCGAGCCGCCAACCCTTCAAGAATCACTCCTTCAGGTTGCCCGCCCGAACTTGTTAATCACGCCGCACAATGCTTGGGGCGCACTTGAATCACGGCAACGTTTGATTCAGCAAATGGCGGGCAATATTCGAGGTTTTTGCACGAACGCCCGGTCCGCCAGGTTAACGCAGCAGTGCCTTTGCCGCACTCGTAAGACCGGCTGGCGTCAGCGGATGCATCCGGCCCGCCATGGTGTTCTGAATCAGCGCGACACTTGGCCACTGCGGCCAGGCCTGCTCTGGCACTGGATTCAACCAAACAACCTGACGGCACCGATCCTGTATCCGGGTCAACCATTCAACCCCGGTCGTTGCGTTGTAATGACGCAGGCTGCCACCAACCTCCAACAGCTCCGGAAGGCCAACTTGGCCATCACCCACAATAATCATCCGGGTGTCTGAGTCTAAACGACTTAAAAACGTGGTTGTCGATAGATCAGGCGCGAGCACCCCATCATCAAATCCCGTCAACGTGTCGTAGATACAATTATGAAACCGATAACACTGCAGTGATTTTAGCTCAGCTTTTACGGCGGAAAAGAGCTGATAACAAATCTCAGCATGCGCGTCCATCGATCCACCACTGTCTAACAAAAGCACCAGCTTTAATCCATTACGACGCTCGGGTCGCATTCTAATATCCAAAAAACCACCACCAGCCGCTGTTTTTTGAATCGTCTCAGAAAGATCCAACTCCTCGATCTGTGACTGACGCACCCACTTGCGCAAATACCGTAAAGACAAGCGTAAGCTCCTAACGCCAAGAATTGCGTCATCATCCAAAGCTTGATAAGCCCGCTGCTCCCAGACCTTGCTGGCGGTGCCAAACCGACGCGCTTCTTGGTGATACCGCTCGCCGACGACCCGCGGAAACTCATGCGTCGTGCCGCGCCCTGTCTCTTGGGACTGTCCTACGCCTTGCTGACCGCCATCACCCTTCTGCCCAGGTTCTCCCGATTCTGAATCACCAGCATCGCCCTCACCTTCACCTTCACCTTCACCTTCACCACGATCTTCCGCCTGATCACTCAAGGCCCTACCCGAGGCGGCGTCAAGGCTGGCCTGCGCACGCGCTGTCTCCGACTGCGTTGCGTCAGATGCCGCCAGGTTCTCAATCGCCGGGTGTGCGGCGCCGTCTGCGGGTAACCCAGCGCGCTGACCTGCGTCGGTCACCAATCGATCCAGGTCCATTAAATGGGGCTCGGTCGCGTTGACGGGCCTTGTCATCAAACCCTGCAACAATCGCCGCAACTGCGCCTCATCCAGCTCGAGGGCTTCATGACTTGCAAGTAGGTCCGTGATGGCGCCAACTAAAATGGCGTCCGAACTATCCAGGGGTGCCGCGTCAAGGCCCGCGACAAAGACCCTAAAGGCTTGGTCAAATCGATCAAAATAGCGTTCATCTTTGACCAGACACAGCCGGGCCAGGTAATAAAACGCATCCAGGTTTGAAAAAACGACGCCCGCGTTCAGAGCCGATAATAAGTCGAGCCACTCGCCGGTCGAAACGGGCAAACGGTGGCGTCTCAATATCCCCAACAAAGACAGCAACATAACGGATCCAACCTTACAACGAACCGGCTCTTATTAAGCCTGATTGCCGTCTTAAAACGGCGCATCAAGACTGTTTCAGCGCAGAATGATAAGTCTAGCAGAGACTTTTATAACGAATGCTATACTCGCTTTATGACAGACCCAATCCTCGATGATTTAAGCACGATCGCAAGCAGTCCAGGCGCTGGCTTGTCCGCTTACACGCGCGCTTTGGGACAACCGGTTTCTGAGAACGCGCTTTATTCCGGCCTGCCAAAACCAACCACCAGTGCAGACCATCTCACCCTCGCTGCCAGGGCAGCAAAGCGTGCTGGGTTTGAACCGATGGTTATAACGAAGCCGTTTGATGCCCTGACGAATGAGGATTGTCCGTGCCTGCTGACGCTCAAAGATGATCGAGCACTGCTGATCATAAAGGTAACCGCTAGCGCGCTGATTTACCCCAGTGGCCTGCAGGCACAACCCGCAGCGATTGATAAATCGCTGGTACAAGACCGCTACGCCGGCGAACTCCTAAAGCTCAAAGCGCGCGCACCGGACGACTCTGTTCAACAGCGGTTCAATACGCACTGGTTTTGGTCGGTCATAAGGCAATCTAAAAGCCTTTATTCAGAGGTCTTCGTTGCCTCTTTGCTGGTCAATATCTTCGCATTGGCAACGCCTTTATTTGTGATGAACGTCTACGACCGGGTCGTCCCCAATCAAGCGACGAACACCCTTTGGGTATTGGCATCCGGTGTCGCCTTGGTTTTTATTTTCGACTTTGTTATGAAATCCCTCAGAGGCTATTTTCTCGATATCGCCGGTAAACGCGCTGACCTCTTATTGTCTTCTGCAACCTTTGAGCAAGTCCTCAACATGACCATGCAAGAGCATCCCAAACGGGTCGGTAGCTTTGCAAGCCAGCTTCAAGAATTTGATCAGTTCAGAGAGTTTTTCACCTCAACCACATTACTCACGCTGATTGACCTGCCTTTTGTCCTACTCTTTATTGGGTTAATTTTTGGCATTGCCGGTCCGATAGGGCTGATCCCGCTGCTTGTATTGCCGATTGTTTTGCTGGTCAGCTATACCGCCCAGCGCCAGCTTCGCCCGATTATCCAGGATATCTTTACAGAATCGTCCCGAAAAACCGCCCTCTTGGTTGAGACCCTGCACTCCTTGGAAATCATTAAAGCGCTCCAAGCCGAAAGTACGATGCAAGCCCGTTGGGAACAATCTCAAGACCAACTCGCAAGCCTCGGACTAAAATCGAGACTCGGTTCCCTGACAACCTTAAACCTCATTCAATTAATCTCTCAAAGCACAACAGTTGTTCTCGTCATTGCCGGGGTGTACGCCATACAAGCCGGCGAGCTGAGTATCGGTGGTCTCATTGCCTGCACCATTTTGACAGGACGGGCGCTTGCACCGATGAGCCAAATCGCAACAATTATGACCCGCTACCAACATGCGCTGGCAGCCTACGGCACCATTGACCGTTTAATGAGTTTGCCTGGGGAACGCGATTTCAAACACCAGTTCCTACATCGCGCTGATTTGAAACCGGCCGTTGAATTCAGATCGGTAAGCTTCACCTATCCGGGTCAGGCNGTGCCGGCCTTAAATTCCGTCAGCTTNCAAATAAAGCCTTATGAGAANGTCGCAATCATNGGCCCAACCGGTTCCGGGAAAAGCACCATCGAGCGGCTTATCTCGAAACTCTACCTACCGACCGACGGTAGCCTTTTAATCGATAACACCGATATTCACCAACTGGACCCAGCTGACTTGCGCCGAAAAATCAGCTACCTGCCGCAAGAATCAACGCTTTTAGCCGGTTCGGTTCGAGACAATATTCGCTTTGGTTTAGCCAATGCGACCGACGAGCAAATTTTGGACGCTGCCAATTTTGGCGGAATTCGGAACTACTTTGATCAGCATCCAGAAGGCTTCGATTTTCAAGTCGGCGAGCGTGGCGGCTTTTTATCTGGCGGTCAGAGACAAGGCATCGCCATCGCCCGCGCGCTGATCAACCAAGCGCCGCTGATGCTCCTAGACGAACCGACGAATGCGATGGACCGTCAGGCAGAGCTGGATTTTATTCAGCAATTACGCCATTACGGTCCGAACCGAACCTTGATTTTGATCACCCACCGGATGAACCTCTTAGAACTCGTCGACCGGGTCATCGTCATGAGAAATGGGACAGTCATGGCGGATGGCAGCAAAGAGGCCATTTTGAGTCAACTCGCTCAGAACAGTGGACCATCAGCATGACCACCAGACCGATTGACCATAGCGCCAGATTCAGCGCGCTAACCCAGACCCAGCCGCTCAGTCATCTAGCGCTATGGATCACCGCTGTCTTTGTCCTGACTGCAATTATCTGGGCGAACTTTGCCGCCCTTGAGGAAATCACTCGAGCCGATGGCCGAATCATTGCCTCCAGTCAGACCCAGGTGGTTCAAAATTTGGAAGGGGGCATCTTAAGCGCCATTCTTGTTAAAGAGGGCGATCGAGTCGAAAAGGGTCAAGTGCTGCTCCAAATCGATAATACGCGGTTCGCTTCCTCGTTCAATGAAAGCCAATCCGCCATCACAACGCTCAGATTTAAAATGCTCAGACTGGCATCCGAGATCTCGGGTGAGCCAATGCAGGCGCCACCGAATCTGACCGCAGCCGAGCAGCAATCCTTTAATGATGAGGCTCAGTTGCTAAAATCAAGGCAGGACGAACTCAAAAGCAATCTATCGATCCTCGAACAACAACGATCACAGCACAAACAAGCAAAAGAGGAATTGCAACGCGAACTTCAAAAACTGGCTCAGGGTGCGGACTATGCACGCCAAGAACTTGCCATGACTGCGCCGCTAGTCGAGACGGGCGCCGTGTCGCAGGTCGAGCTCATTCGTCTAAAAGCGGCTGTGAATGAGGCCGAAGGTCGTCTTGAGGGCATTCGTTTGAAGCTGCCTGCACAAGATTCTATTGTCACAGAAGCGACACAAAAAATACAAGAACGCCAGCAACAGTACCTTGCAGTTGCCCAGGAAGAACTGACCGCAACCCGCGCTGACCTTGAACGGCTAAGTTACTCGAAGGTGGCACTGCAAGACCGAGTGGCTCGAACGGAAGTCAGGTCACCTGCCAACGGCATCGTGAACCAGATATTGGTCACAACGGAACGCGCCGTCATTCAACCCGGCATGGATCTACTCGAAATCGTCCCGCTCGATGACACCCTACTCATCAACGCGAAGGTTCGGCCAGTTGATATCGCCTTTATACGGCCGGGGCAAAAAGCGACCGTGAAGGTCACGGCCTATGATTTCGCAATCTATGGGGGACTCGACGCAACCCTTGAGCAAATTAGCGCCGACACCATCGTTGATGAGACCGGAGAGTATTTTTTTCAAATTAGAGTCAGAACCGCCAAGAACTATTTGGGTCAAGCGGAAAACCCTTTGCCGATCATGCCAGGCATGATCGCAACGGTTGACATCAGCACCGGCGAGAAGACCGTTATGGACTATTTACTCAAACCGTTAAAACGCGCCACAGCCTCAGCACTCACAGAGCGATAATTGCTTAACTGCCGTTAAATTGGGGCGGCCGCTTTTCTTTGAAGGCTTGACGCCCTTCTTTGTAATCTTCGCTATTAAAGCAGGTATCAATAGCGCTTGTATTCGCGCGGGCGCTTGAGCTGACTCGGGCTTGAGCAGTTCCCGAATGGCGCGCCGCGCCGCGTGGACGGTGAGCGGTGCGTTGGCTACGACCTTTGAGGCGTAAGCCGTAACGGCATCCCTTAACTCAGAGGGCTCAACAACAAAATTAACCAGCCCCATGCTCTGGGCTTCCTCGGCATCAAAGTAACGCGCCGAGATCATGATATCCCTCGCATGAGCCGGTCCCACGAGCGCAACCAATGCCTTCAAACCCGCCAATTCATAGCCCAACCCTAATCGCGCGGCAGGGATGCCAAACGTCGAGTTCGGTGTCGCAAACCGCACATCCGCGTTGAGCGCGGTCGCGAGTCCCCCACCAATACAAAAACCCTCAATCATCGCGATCAGGGGTTTATCGATGTTTGCGAGCCATCGATTGGCATTCGCGGCAACCAGGGCATAGCTTTCGCGCTGTTCCGAACTGCCGCGTTTTTCATCAAATTCAGAAATATCGGCGCCCGAAACGAAGGCTTGACCGCCTGCGCCACTCATAACCACCACTCGAACCTTTGGATCATGGTGGAATGTCTCGAGGATCTCACCCAAGGCCGCCCACATCTCGAGGGAAATCGCATTGCGCTTCTCAGGGTTGATTGAAGGTAACCCAACCAATACCCTCCTCGATCTGGGCCAACATTTTATTAGTCTTTAATGCCATCGTAAAACTCCAAAACGCTTCAATTTTTACCGGGTTACACCCTGTTTTATTTGGCCCTAAAACCCTTAGAGGCTGTGGTGCGGCCCCCTTCAAGCCCTCAAATCTCAAACCAGGGCAGGACGGCCCGATTCAAAGCCGGACGCCCGCAGATCAAACCATCCTCAGCGACAAAGCGCTACACGGCCCCTAAATCTTTCAACACTTGTATCGCTTGATCACTCAATCCCAGCTCAGTATAAATTTCCGGATTATGCGCGCCTAACGCCGGCGCCGCTCGGTCAAATTCCGTGACCCGTTCATGATTAGACAAGTTAATCGGACTTCGGACCAAACCAATATCGCCCAAGACATCATGGTGGGCATTGGCAACCATACCCAAATGTTGAACCTGAGGGTCTTGAAAAGCTTCGCTCACCGTATAAATCGGACCGCAGGGGCAGCCAATCGGATTCAACCGCTGAACCAACGCCTGCATGGTATGCGTTCGAGTGCACTCGTTGATCGCGGCATTCAGAGCCTGACGATGCGCCAGGCGACCGGACCCCGTCTCGAATCTGGGATCCTGAGCCCATTGCGGTTGAGACAAAGCGTCACAAAATGCCTGAAACATTTTTGTCGTGCTGGCAGCAATATTCACAAAGCCATCCGCAGCCTCAAAGACCCCCATCGGCGAAAAGGTAGGGTGATCATTACCGGCTCTGCCCGGGGTCTCTCCAGACATCGTGTAACGCGCTGCCTGAAAATCCAGCTTGCTCAACATTGCCTCGAGCAAACTGGTATGAACCCACTGGCCAGCGCCGGTTTTTGAGCGCTCAATCAGGGCTAAGAGAATCCCTTGACCCAAAAACATACCCGCAGAGGTGTCGCTGATCGCAATACCCACTCGCATGGGGGGCCCCTCCGCTGACCCTGTCAAACTCATCAGGCCACTCGTGCCTTGAACGATTTGATCAACCCCAGGTCGAGCGCGATACGGCCCATCTTGGCCAAAGCCACTGATGCTGGCATAGATCAATCTCGGATGTGTTTGACGCAGCGTCTCGTAATCGATCTTTAGACGATACTTAACCTCCGCCCGAAAATTCTCGACTAAAATGTCAGCCGTCGCCAGGAGTTTCAAAAACAGGTCATAGCCGGCTTCTGTTTTTAAATTCAAAGAAAAAGATCGCTTATTTCGATGCAGGTTCTGAGCATCCGATCCTGTGCGCTGACCGGTGACATCTTGGGTCCCGTCGCTCGCGGGTGGCTCCACCCGAATGACATCTGCCCCCCAATCAGCCAACAACCTAACCGCGACGGGCCCAGCGCGCGCTAAGGTTAAATCCAAAACCCGTAACCCCGATAAAGGCTTCGCAACCAAAGGCTAGTTTGTCTCGAGCGCCACCCGAAGCGCGCGGGATATTTCTGAGAGTTTTCGCTGAAGCCGCTGGGTATTAATCGGCCCCATTCGGATGACTTGTTTTTGAGCGGGACTGAGTCGCTCGAGGGCTTCATCTTCAAATTCATACATCACAACAGGACGCGTTAACCGCACCTCACCGGCTAAAACCGGCACCTCTAACAACCGACCGATGGCGGCAAATAACGTTTTATTCATGCTCCCATTCGGCAACCCAAGCTCGGAGTAGGCCTGATCGAGCAACGGCAGGACTAAAACATACAGCTCTGCTGCGCCTTCACTGTCCAAAGACTCGAAGATATTGACAAACAAATCGTAGCGATCGTAACTCTTTGGATCGATGGCGTAGATTTCTTCATCTAACTGTGACACCAATTGGCCCCTTGGCGCTAAGATTTCAACCGGATTTCGAACGACTCGGCCTTCCGACACACCGTTTGTGAACCCAACAAACTTCCTAATCAGATCGTTAACCGCAACCCACTGATTCATCCCTTCATGGCGACTCAGACTGACCAAACCATCGCGAATCAAGCCGTCACTATCATTTAGCAGCGGTAAAACAAACGCTGGCTCAATCGGCTCAGGCTCTGGTTCGGGCTCAGGCTCAGGCTCTGGTTCGGGCTCGGGTTCCAGTGCGACCTCAACCACCGGGGGCGCTGGCTCTGGAATCGGTAGCGTGACGACTTGGGTGGTTTCAGGCGCCTGTTCATCCCCTTCAAACAAAAGGGTTCCTGCAACCAAAATCACGATCAAGCCGGCGCCAATTGCCAAGAGCAATGGTTTNTTGGAAAGCATAGGGTCTCCCTTTCATTGATCTTTGATTGTTACGCTAATCCTCGGAGAAAAAAAGCCTCAATCNACATTTCCACGATACTTCCATGATCAACCCGCTTGCTGATGCAGCGCTCTAAAGATCAGCGANCCCGCCCCCATGGCCGTCGTCGACCAAGCAATAATACCGTCCTCATGCCCNGCCATAGCAATGATGCCNTCTGAACCGATATCGNGAGCGAGCTTTTTCAAGGTTTGCGCCATCAAAACCGTGCCATAAGGGATTTCAGCACTCGTTTCGGGCAAGCCTAATGGCCCTCGAGCATGCCAGATCAACGGACTATGAACATGGAAGACAAAACGAACGGACGGGCAACTGTCGTATATCGCAGCGTGCGTTAAAGACTCAGAAGACGGCTCTTTTACACCCGATGCCGACAAGTGATTGCGATCAAGCGACCAGTCATCAACCAGGGCATAATCCGAGGCGGTCAGACGCTTCAGCCCGCCCGTCTGGGAGGCTGTGATACTAAACGCCTCGCCGACCCGGCAGCTCAAGTTGCCAAACCCAAAACCGCCATAGCGATCAGGCACCTGACCAATTAACTCGTAACCCACAAAAAGGTCACGCCAGATCTGCATTTCCCAAGGCACTTCCGAGATCGTTAAGCGCTTTTCAAATTCATAGCTAAACTTAATGACCCCTTCTTGTTCAGCCATAGGTTGCCTCTGGTGCGTGCTCGGACAACGCGTTGGGTTTCAGAATGCCACGCTCGGTAATAATCCCCGTAATCAACGCGGCCGGCGTCACATCAAAGGCAGGGTTGTACACCGGCACATCCCGAGGCGCGGTCCAAAC
>JGI20156J14371_10003307_pt1 | contig 12084 bp, 12 predicted proteins | sample COG_06_FD_14371 | JGI IMG/M metagenome (IMG submission 14371)
CAGTGGCGGGCGGCACGCCAAAGCGGATATCCTTTGGCAATGGGCGCTATGGTACGCCGGTCTGGAGCCCGCGTGGCGATTTGATCGCCTTTACCAAACAAAGCAACGGGCGTTTTGGAATTGGTGTCATGCGCACCGATGGCAGTGAAGAACGGCTCTTATCGGCCTCTTTCTTGGATGAGGGGCCCAGCTGGTCGCCCAATGGGCGGGTGATTATGTTTACCCGCGAAACCCAAGGACCAAAGGGCGCGCCGAGCCTGTATTCGGTCGATATTTCTGGCAGGAACCTGCGCGCCTTGAACCTGCGCAGCCCTGCGTCTGATCCGTCTTGGGGCCCTGTTTTACCTTAGGCTAGGGGGCCTGATGATGCTATGTTTCTGTGAAAGGAGACCAACATGAGAACGATGTATCTGGCCCTCGCGGCTATGGTGACCCTCGCGGCCTGCTCCGATANCAATGGGGGATACAACACNGCAGGGCTCGATGGTGGGTCCGGTTGGAACGACAATGAAATCAGCTCTGAGGATTTGAATGATCCGACCTCTGTGGCTTATTTCCAAAATTCCGTCGGCGATACGGTGTTGTTTGATGTGGATGAATTCACATTGAACACCGCCTCCAAAGCCGCTTTGGATATCCAAGCGGAATGGCTTCTCGGCAACCCCGGCTATGTCATCATTCTCGAAGGCCATGCGGATGAGCGTGGCACGCGCGAATACAACCTCGCGCTGGGCTTCCGGCGGGCGCAGTCGGTGCAAGAATACCTCGTCGCGCGCGGCGTTTCGGGCCTGCGGCTCAAGACCCGCAGCTACGGCAAGGAGCGGCCTGTTGAAATTTGCAGCTCTGAGCGATGCTATGAGAAAAACCGCCGGACAGTGACCATTTTGACCCAGAGCTTGAGCTGATGCATCTGGGCCGCGCATTGATTTTGATCGCGGGGCTATCTGGTCCCGCCTCTGCCGACAGTTTGGCAGATATGCGTCAAGATCTTGCCGGTCTATTGTATGAAACCAAACGCCTGCGCCTGGAGTTGACCGCCGCGCAAAAGGGCGGCTTTACCAATGATGGGGCGCTGTTGGATCGCACGGCAGCCATTGAAAACGAATTGCAGCGTTTGACCGGCCAGACCGAAGAGCTGGCCTACCGCATTTCTGCGATTGTCCGGGATGCGACCCAGAGAATTGCCATGCTTGAGGCGCGCATCTGCGCCATGGAACCGGGCTGTGTGGTGACGCAATTGGGCGCCACGCTCCCCCTTGGATCTGATTCGGGCTCAGGCTTGGATCTGGTTCTGCCCGGTGAGATATTAACGATATCAGAGCAAGCAGAGTTTGATGCCGCCAATGACATGCTGCTGTCTGGCGACACCGGCAGTGCTGCACAAATGTTCGAAGAATTCGTTAAGGCCTTTCCCATTGGCCCGCTGACGCAGCGGGCGCATTTGCTGCTTGGACATGCCTATATGGACAGTGCCGAGTTTCGTCTGGCGGCGCGGGCCTATCTAGAGGCCTATTCTATGGATGAGTCCAATGAGGTCGCGCCCTCGGCACTCTATCACCTGGCTTTGTCGTTTCACCGCATGGGCAATGCGCAAGAGGGGTGTTTGACCCTCAGTGAAGTTCAATTTCGCTATGCGCAAACAGAGGTTGCAGACGATGCCAAGCTGGCCGAGGCCGAGCTGTCCTGCCCATGAGCCTCGAGCCGCCACAGGACATCTCATCGCATCTCGCTGAGGTCTTTGCGCCGCTGCCAAAAGACGCGGTGATTGGGGTNGCAGTGTCGGGTGGATCNGATTCTGTCGCGCTGCTTCTGGCCTTGCGTGCCGCCATGCCTCAGGCGCATTTGTGCGCCGCCACGGTCGACCATGGGCTGCGGGCTGAAGCGAAGGAAGAAGCGCTTTGGGTCAACGCGCTTTGCGGCAAGCTGGGCGTCGCCCATACCACCCTAACGATAAGCGATCTGCCCAAGGGCCCCAATCTTCAAGCCCGCGCCCGCAGCGCGCGTTATGAGGCTCTGGCGGCCTGGGGGCGGGATATGGCGTGCAGCTGTATTTGTTTGGGGCACAGTCAGACCGATGTGGCGGAAAACTTTCTGATCCGCTTGGCCCGCGGCTCTGGCGCGGATGGTCTTAGCGAAATGCGCGGGCGTTGGACAGATCGCGACATGGACTGGCAGCGCCCCTTGCTCGCGTTCTGCAGGGAGGATTTGCAGGGTTTCTTGCATGCGCAGGGGCAGGGCTGGTGCAATGATCCAAGCAACGAAGATCCGGCTTTCATGCGTGTGCGGATGCGTCAGGCGGCGCCTGAATTAGAGGCGCTTGGATTAACGGGCCCTAGGCTGGCCGCAACCGCCACACGCATGCGCCACGTTCAAGAGGCTCTCGAATTTTCGACGCGAGGGCTTTGGCCGCAGGTGGCGCAAATTGATGTCACCGATGTGCTTTTCGATCGGGTGGCCTTGAGCCGCCTGCCGCGCGAATATATCGAGCGCATGGTGTCGGCTGCCCTCAATTGGATCAGCGGTCAGCCCTATAGGCCCCGAAATTCTGCACTGCTTAGAGCGCTTGCGGCAAAAAAGACAGTGACCCTGCATGGATGTGTCCTAATACCGCAGTCCAAGACGTGCTGCGGATTTCTCGGGAATTTTCTGTGGTGGAAAGGCAGGTGGCGCAAGCTGGCGCGCCCTGGGATGGCCGGATCTCCATGGTGAATGCTGAAAAATCATATGAAATTCGGGCGCTTGGCCCCTCTGGCCTTGGGCAATGCCCGGGGTGGCGGGACAGTGGNCGNCCGCGTTTGGCNCTTTTGGCCAGCCCATCTTTGTGGCAAGGGCAAAGGCTTTTGGCCGCACCAATGGCGCAATTTGGCCCAAAAGATATGCTTAAGGTGGTTTCACCGCCCTGGGAATGATAGTACCCCGTTGAATAAAGCGGTGTGATGTCTATCTTAGGTCAAAGCCCGACGCTATCTCGTGTCGACACATTGCGGTTCTAATAGGAGTTTCCCTTGGGTAATCTACGCAACCTCGCCTTTTGGTTTGTATTGTTCATCTTGCTTTTGATGCTGTTTCGTTTGTTCTCTGGGGATGCAAGCACAGCCTCGAGCCGCACCACAACCTATTCTGACTTCGTACAGGCGGTTGAAAATGGCCAGGTCAGCCGCGCCACGCTGGACGGCGAGACGGTCACTTACACTGGGCCAATGGCACGGAATATGTCACAATCGTTCCAGGTGATGCGCAGATCAGCGATCTTTTGGTGTCTAAAGGCGTGAGCGTTGCGGCCACGTCACAAGAAACCTCAATGTTCCAATCGATCCTCTTGTCGCTCCTGCCGATCATGCTTCTCGTTGGGGTGTGGATCTATTTCATGAACCGGATGCAGGGCGGCGGTAAGGGCGGCGCTATGGGCTTTGGCAAGAGCCGCGCGAAGATGCTGACCGAAAAGCAAGGCAATGTCACCTTTGACGATGTGGCGGGTATTGACGAAGCCAAGGAAGAGCTGGAAGAAATTGTTGATTTTTTGAAGAATCCACAAAAATTTAGCCGCTTGGGCGGTAAAATTCCGAAAGGCGCATTGCTGGAAGGTGCCCCGGGCACGGGTAAGACCCTCCTGGCGCGGGCGATTGCGGGTGAGGCGGGCGTGCCCTTCTTCTCGATTTCCGGTTCGGATTTTGTTGAAATGTTTGTGGGCGTCGGTGCGAGCCGCGTGCGCGATATGTTTGAGCAGGCGAAAAAGAATGCGCCATGCATATTGTTTATCGATGAAATCGATGCGGTGGGCCGGGCGCGTGGTGCCGGCTACGGGGGTGGCAATGACGAGCGCGAGCAAACCCTCAACCAGCTTTTGGTTGAAATGGACGGTTTTGAAGCCAATGAGGGCATTATTATCGTGGCGGCGACCAACCGCAAAGATGTGCTTGATCCCGCGCTGCTGCGCCCGGGTCGTTTTGATCGGCAGGTGACCGTTCCAAGCCCGGATCTGAGAGGGCGTGAGAAAATATTGGGCGTGCATGCGCGCAAATTGCCAACGGGCCCCGATGTGGACTTGCGGATCATTGCCCGGGGCACGCCTGGTTTCTCGGGTGCGGATTTGGCCAATTTGGTCAATGAGTCGGCCCTGGCGGCTGCGCGTATTGGACGCCGTTTGGTGACAATGGAAGATTTTGAGAAGGCCAAGGATAAGATCCTTATGGGCGCAGAGCGGCGCTCCATGGTGCGCACCAAGGAGCAGTTGGAGAAGACAGCCTACCATGAAGCAGGCCACGCTTTGGTTGGCTCGCTTTTGCCAAAATGCCAACCGGTTTACAAAGCCACAATCATTGCGCGTGGCGGCGCCGGCGGTATGGTGATGAGCCTGCCAGAAATGGATCGTCTCAACTTCCACCGTGATGAGTGCCACGATGAATTGGCGATGACCATGGCCGGCAAGGCGGCTGAGATCTTCAAATATGGTGAAGATCAGGTGTCGAATGGCCCGTCAGGCGATATTCAACAGGCCTCAAATCTGGCGCGCGCCATGGTGATGCGCTGGGGCATGTCCGATAAAGTTGGCAATATTGACTATTCCGAAGCGGCGGAAGGGTATTCTGGCCGGACATCAGGCCTGTCAACCTCTGCGGCCACCAAGGAATTGATCGAAACTGAGGTGCGCAGCTTTGTGCAAAATGGTTATGACTTGGCCATGAAGACATCGTTGACAATAAAGAGCGCTTTGAGAATCTGGCGCAGGGCCTTTTGGAATATGAAACCCTGACTGGGGCGGAAATCAAAAAGGTGATGGAGGGCGAGAGCCTTGACCGTGATGGCGATGAAGATGATAGCGCGACATCGGGCGGCACACCATCGGTGACGGCGGTTCCCAAAACCAAGCCGAAGCCGAGCAGCAGCAGCGGCGGCGGGATGGAACCCGAGCCCACGGCCTAGGGTCTTTGAGCCCCTGCCTTATACCAAAGGCGGGGGCTTTTTTTGGGGAGGTGCGGCGATGCCTGCATTGGAAGCAACAGATGTTTACCTCACCATCACTTGGCTGGGCGTGGTCACGCATCGGCGCGAAATTGAAATCGAGACAGAGCCGCGCAAACGGCTGCAATTGGATTGGGATGGGGTTGTGGGGGCGGCGCATCGAGGCCGGACACGCGCCTCAGACAGCCGTGTGTTGCAACAGCATCCGCGTGGCACGGACATCATCAATGTGCGGCAGCTGAGCATCGTTAGCCAGGAAGAAATAGACCAGATTGCGCGCGACATGGGGCTGGCGCAGTTCAATCCCCAATGGCTTGGGGCGACGATGGTGGTGTCGGGATGCCGAGATTTTTCCCATATCCCGCCGTCTTCACGGCTTCAGGCACAGCAAGGCACGACTTTGGTGGTGGATATGCAAAACCACCCTTGCCATCAGGTCGGCATGACCATTGAGCGGGATCTGCCCNGGCAAGGGAAGTCCTTTAAAGCCCATGCNAAGGGNAAGCGCGGCGTGACCGCCTGGGTCGAGCGACCTGGCGACTTGGCCTTGGGCGATGTGCTGCGCCTGCACTGCCCTGTGCAACGCGCTTGGCAGGCGGATGGGCAAGCCCGCCTTCTATAGGCCTTGCCGCCCGTTTTGGCCTAGGTGATCCAAAGAATAAGATATGCGGCACCAATCAGCATAGCTATGTGCACAATGAAAATNAATCGNTGCAATGACGTCTCCACTATTTATCCCACAATGTTAGCAAATAAGTTTCAAAGTTGAAGCAGGGGTTTCCAATGAACCCCATCGAGGTCAATCGGCTGCCGCACACGCGAGTGCAAATGTCGGATTTACTCTGCTACTTTGTCGCAGATGGCGGTACATGCAACGGTATACTTTGATCAAGCGGTCACATTGGAGACTTAAAGTGAGCTACAAATCGGATATTGAAATTGCACGCGGTGCTTCAAAAGCCCTAATTCAGGACATTGGCGCTAAGATTGGAATCGAGAGCAAAGACCTTCTGCCCTACGGCCATGATAAGGCCAAAGTGAGCCAGTCTTTCATCAATTCTGTTCAAGACCGTAAGAATGGCAAGTTGATCCTGGTCACTGCCATCAACCCAACGCCAGCGGGTGAAGGCAAGACCACGACCACTGTTGGTCTGGGCGATGGATTGAACCGCATCGGCAAGAAGGCAATGGTCTGTATTCGTGAAGCCTCTTTAGGCCCTAATTTTGGGATGAAGGGTGGCGCTGCCGGGGGCGGCTATGCGCAAATCGTGCCGATGGAAGATATGAACCTGCATTTCACAGGCGATTTTCACGCAATTACCTCGGCGCACAGTCTTTTGTCCGCGATGATCGACAACCATATCTATTGGGGCAATGAGCTCGACATCGACACACGCCGCGTGGTGTGGCGCCGGGTTGTTGATATGAATGACCGCGCGTTGCGGCAGATCACAACTTCTTTGGGCGGAGTGTCCAATGGCTTCCCACGCGAAGCGGGTTTTGACATCACCGTTGCCTCGGAGGTTATGGCGATTCTCTGTTTGGCCAAAGATCTGACCGATTTGCAAAAACGCCTTGGTGATATGATCGTGGCCTATCGCCGCGACCGCAGCCCAGTTTTTGCACGCGATATTAAGGCAGATGGCGCGATGACCGTCTTGCTGAAAGATGCGATGCAGCCCAACCTGGTACAGACTTTGGAAAACAACCCGGCCTTTGTGCATGGTGGCCCATTTGCCAATATTGCCCACGGGTGTAACTCGGTGATCGCCACCACAACCGCGCTGAAACTCTGTGATTATGTGGTGACTGAGGCTGGATTTGGTGCCGACTTGGGCGCAGAGAAATTCCTCAACATCAAGTGCCGCAAAGCGGGCCTGGCGCCCTCTGCTGTGGTGCTGGTGGCCACGGTTCGGGCGATGAAAATGAATGGCGGTGTCGCGAAGGCAGATCTTGGTGCAGAGAATGTTGACGCGGTGAAAGCCGGCTGCCCGAATTTGGGACGCCACATCGAAAACCTGAAGAGCTTTGGCGTGCCTGTGGTTGTCGCGATCAACCATTTTGTCACCGACACTGAGGCTGAAGTGCAAGCGGTGAAAGACTTTGTCGCCGGGCAGGGCTCTGAAGCGATCGTTTCGCAGCATTGGGAATTTGGCGGTAAGGGCGCTGAGGCTTTGGCCACACGTGTGGCGGAGATCGCCGACGCCGATATGGCCAATTTCGCGCCGATCTACGCAGATGAGATGCCCTTGGCAGAAAAGATCCAAACCATTTGCAAACGGATCTACCGCGCCGATGAGGCCTTGATGGATCAAAAGATCGCAATCAGTTGAAGGATTGGGAAGCGCAGGGCTATGGGCATTTGCCCGTTTGTATGGCCAAGACGCAATACAGCTTCAGCACGGATCCCAATCTGCGCGGCGCGCCTGTGGGCCACTCTGTGCCGGTGCGCGAAGTGCGCTTGTCCGCTGGCGCTGGCTTTGTTGTGGCGGTCTGTGGTGAAATCATGACCATGCCGGGATTGCCGCGCAAACCGGCTGCCGAAACAATTATGCTCAATGATGCAGGCGAAATCGAAGGCCTGTTCTAAGAACACCCCCCTCGCCTCTGGGCGGGGGGAGCCGTTTTCGGGTGTCTGACTTGAAGGCAGAACTCATGGGTTTGGGAGATGGAAGATGACTGCACAGTTGATTGATGGCAAGGCCTTTGCGGCGCGGGTGCGCGGGCAGGTGGCGGAACATGTGGCGCGCTTGAAGCAAGACCATGGCATTGTGCCGGGTCTTGCGGTGGTTTTGGTGGGCGAAGATCCAGCCAGCCAAGTCTATGTGCGCTCCAAGGGCAAGCAGACGGTCGAAGTTGGTATGACCTCTTTTGAGCATAAGCTTGACGCCTCTGTCAGCGAAGAAGAGTTGATTGCGGTAATCGATCAGTTGAATGCCGATCCCGCGGTGCATGGAATTTTGGTGCAATTGCCTTTGCCCAAGCATTTAAACGAGGATTTGGTGATTGGCCGCATTGATCCGGCCAAGGATGTTGATGGGTTCCATATCTCAAACGTCGGCCTATTGGGTACAGGGCAAAAATCTATGGTGCCCTGCACACCTTGGGGTGTTTGATGATGCTTCGGGATCATTTCGGCTCACTGTCAGGCTGTGAAGCTGTGGTGATCGGCCGCTCAAACATCGTTGGCAAGCCCATGGCGCAGCTCTTGCTGGGTGACAGCTGTACTGTGACAATTGCACATTCTCGCACTCGGGATCTGCCAGAGGTTGTTCGCCGGGCCGATATCGTGGTGGCGGCAGTGGGCCGTCCGGAAATGGTTCCAGGCGATTGGATCAAACCTGGCGCTGTGGTGATTGACGTGGGCATCAACCGGATTGCTGCGCCGGAAAAAGGCGCGGGCAAGATGAAATTGGTGGGGGATGTGGATTTTGCCAGCTGCGCCGAAGTCGCCGGGGCAATCACCCCCGTGCCGGGTGGCGTGGGTCCCATGACCATTGCTTGCCTATTGGCCAATACTTTGACTGCGACATGCCGGGCCAATGATTTGCCCGAGCCGGAAGGTTTGACCGCTTAAAGGTGTTTTCATGGCGCGGGGGCAAGGCTATATTGGCGCATGTCTGATGTTTTGCCTGCCGCCCTCACTGACTGGTTCACCCAAAAAGGCTGGCAACCCCATGCGCATCAATTGCAAGTCATGGAGGCGCGCGACAATCCGGCTTGCCTGCTGATCGCTCCGACCGGCTGCGGCAAAACCTTGGCGGGGTTCTTGCCGAGCCTTGCAGATTTGGCGCAGGCCCCCCATGCCGGCCTGCACACGCTCTATGTCTCTCCTCTCAAAGCTCTGGCGGCAGATATCAAACGCAATCTGCGCGTGCCGGCGGAGGAGATGGGCCTGGATATTCGCATCGAGGATCGTACCGGCGACACCAGCGCCACGCAAAAGCGTCGCCAGCGCGCGGACCCGCCGCAGATCTTGCTGACCACGCCAGAAAGCCTGGCGCTTTTGACCAGCTATAGCGACGCGGAGCGCATTTTTTCTGGGCTCAAACGGGTGGTGATTGACGAGGTGCATGCGCTCAGCGAGTCGAAGCGCGGTGATCAGCTGATGCTGTCACTGGCGGCTTTGCAGCGGATGTGCCCAGATATGCAGCGGATTGGCTTATCGGCCACGGTGCAAGATCCTGAGGAGATTGCGGGCTTTATGGCCTGCCATCCGGCACCCTGTCATATTATTCAAGCGCCGCCCGGCCCTTTGCCCGATATCGCCATGTTGCAGATTGACGCGCCTGCACCTTGGTCTGGCGGCGGGGCCGGCTATGCGATCCCACAGGTATTGCGCGAGGTGGCGCAGCACAACACGGTCTTAATTTTTCACAACACGCGGGCGCAGGCGGAGATATTCTTTCATAAGCTATGGCAGCTCAATGAGGAGAACCTGCCAATCGCCATTCACCACGGCTCATTGTCTCGGGCGCAGCGCGAAAGGGTTGAAGCGGCTATGGTCGCTGGCGCTTTGCGTGCGATTGTTTGCACAGGATCTCTGGACCTGGGATTGGATTGGGGCAATGTGGATTTGGTGATCCAAGTGGGGGCGCCAAAGAACGTCAAACGACTGGTGCAACGCATTGGTCGGGCCAATCATCGCTACAATAGCCCATCAAAAGCCCGTCTGGTGCCAGCCAATCGGTTTGAGGTGGTGGAATGTGTCGCCGCTTTGCAGGCGGTGCGCGCAGATGATCTGGACGGCGAGCCGATGGGGCCGGGACCACGCGATGTATTGTGCCAACATATTTTGATTGCCGCCTGCGCCGGGCCATTTTGCGCCGATGATCTCTATGGGCAGATCACAACAGCGGGCCGTTATGCGCAGCTCACGCGCGCAGAGTTTGACGCCTGCCTCGAGTTTTGCGCCACCGGTGGCTACGCGCTCAAAGCCTACGACCGGTGGCGGCGTTTGCTGCAAACTGCGGACGGCAAGTGGCAATTGCGCGACCCGCGCGCCGCCCAACGCATTCGCATGAACATTGGCACCATCCAAGACAGTGATCGTCTCAAGGTTCGATTGCGGGGCCGCGGTGGGCGTGCTTTGGGCGAGGTGGAGGAGGCCTTTGCCGCAACTCTTGTGCCTGGGGATAGTTTCTTGATTGGTGGGCAGGTGGTGCGCTATGAGGGCCTGCGCGATCTGACCGTTGAGGTGACGAAACAGCCGGGCAAAAAACCCAAGATCGCCACGTTCAGCGGGACGAAATTTGCCACATCCACCCAGTTGAGCCAGCGGATACTGGCGGGGTTTCAGCAAAAGGACTGGCCAGAGATGCCCGGCTATATGCGCGACTGGATTGCCTTGCAGCGCCATGTCAGCCTCCTGCCGCGTGCAGATCGCCTTTTGGTCGAGAGCTTCCCGCATGAAGGGCGCTTTGCAACGGTGGTCTACGGATTTGCTGGGCGCAATGCGCTGCAAACGCTTGGGCTTTTGCTCTCAAAGCGGATGGAGGAGGCCCGATTGGCCCCGCTGAGTTTCGTGGCCACGGATTATGCTGTGATGTTGCTCTCTCTTGAGCCGCTGCGGCGATGCGGCCGAGCTTTTGGCACCCGCAGGGCTCAGGGACGGGCTTGAGACGTGGCTGGCGGGCAATGCGGTGATGAAGCGAAGCTTTCGCGGCTGTGCGGTTATTGCCGGTCTCATAGAGCGCAACACGCCAGGGCAGAGAAAATCAGGCCGGCAGGCGACGTTCTCGTCGGATATTCTCTATGATACTTTGCTCAAATATGACCCCGAGCATGTCTTAATGCAAATCACCCGCGAAGAAGCCCGTAGGGGGTTGGTGGATTTTGATCGGATTGAAGAGATGCTGGCCCGCTGTGCAGGGCGGCTGGATCATAAAGAGCTGGACCGTCTATCGCCCTTTGCCGCGCCGCTGTTTCTTGAAATGGGCCGTGTTCCGGTGCAAGGCGAAGCCCAAGAGCGACTTTTGGCCCAGGAAACAGCCCGGTTGATGGAGGCCTCAGGCCTGAACAAGATCGTCATAGCGCCCGTGCAATAAAACTTGCCATCCCCCCGCATAATGCGCGATGCAGGGGCATGAGTGATGGGCATGTATTTTCCTTGTATGGGGCTGAGCTGACCGCGCGGGCCTCGGGTGTCTTGTGGTGGGCACATCGGCGTATTCTTTGCGTGTCAGATTTACATTTGGGAAAATCAGATCGCATGGCGCGCCGCTCAGGCGTTATGGCGCCGCCCTATGACACCGCAGACACTCTTTATAGATTGCAAAGAGAAATCGAGGCTTTGGCCCCTCAAATTGTGATTTGTCTGGGGGATAGTTTTGATGATTTGCAGGCCTCGGGCAGCCTTGATTCTGCACAAAGCGCTTGTCTTTATCGCATGCAGGCCGGGCGGCAGTGGATTTGGATTGAGGGGAATCACGATCCGGGTCCCGTTGAGTTTTCGGGTGCGCATCTAGCAGAGTATCGCGATGGACCCTTGGTGTTCCGTCATATCGCTGAGGCGGAGGCCGAGGTCTGTGGTCACTACCATCCAAAAGCCGCCGTGTCATTGGGCCGGCGCCATGTCACGCGCCCCTGTTTTTTATACGATCAGCACAGGGTAATTTTGCCAGCATTTGGCACCTTCACCGGAGGGCTGCGCAGTGATGCGGCGGTTTTGCGGGATTTGATGCAGCCGGGGGCTGTCGCGGTTTTAACCGGTGAGACCTGTCATGTCTTGCCAATGCCAAGGGGATAGAGATGGAACGGGTCACAAAGAGCTTTGAACGGCAGAGCATTATGCAAACTTTTGGGGCGCAGATGACTGTCGTTGAGCCGGGGCATGTGGAAATCACAGCGCCAATCCTGCCGGGCAGTCAGCAGCAGCATGGCTATGCCCATGCCGGTTTGATCTTTGCGCTCGGTGACAGCGCAGCGGGATATGCGGCCTTGACGCTGATGGCGGAGGGCTGTGAGGTTTTGACCGCAGAAATGAAAATCAACCTTCTGGCACCGGGGCGCAACGGTCCTTTACGGGCCGTGGGCCATGTGGAGAAATCTGGTGCACGTTTGGTGATCGTGCGGGCTGATGTGTTTGATGGGGATGTAAAAGTTGCGTTGATGCAGGGAACG
>JGI20156J14371_10003311_pt1 | contig 12070 bp, 12 predicted proteins | sample COG_06_FD_14371 | JGI IMG/M metagenome (IMG submission 14371)
GCAAATCTTCGTCATGATCCTGATCAATCTCTGCAACCGAGGTAAAATCAAGATTAAGCAGCTCGTGACCGTTATGCTCATCCATGTCGGGCGCGTCTCCATCTAACTCGCTATCGGCATTAACCTGTTCCTCTGAATCGGTGGCTACTGCAAACATGGCTCCCAGCTGCTGATCATCAATCTCTTTCGGGTATTCATTGATAGGCTCTTCGGTCGAATGGTTCTGTTTTTCACTGTGCGAGTCAGGAAGAATGAAGCCACTCACCGACTTCTTCATTTCTATTGCCATCTCTGCCAGCTCGCCAATAGATGAGGCGGTGTCATTGGTGCCAGAAAGAGTTTGAGAAGTAATTTCTTGAATCACATTCATGGTGTTGGAAATATGGCCAGACGTGGTGGCCTGATGCTTCGCCGCTTCAGAAATATCCTGGATTAACTCCGCAAGATTGGTCGATACATTTTCAATCTCTTCCAATGCGATACCTGCACTGTGGGCAAGTTCGGCGCCCTTAACAACCTCAGCAGTTGTCTGTTCCATTGAGTTCACCGCTTCATTGGTATCGGTTTGAATGGTCTTAACGAGTCCAGCGATCTGCTTGGTCGCTGTCGCTGAGCGCTCTGCAAGTCGCTGCACTTCGTCAGCTACCACCGCAAAACCACGACCTGCCTCGCCGGCCATCGCCGCTTGAATCGCGGCATTCAATGCAAGAATATTGGTCTGCTCGGCGATTTCGTTTATCAGCGATACGATGTCACCAATTTCCTGAGAGCTTTCGCCCAAACGCTTAATGCGCTTTGATGTGTCCTGGATCTGCTCGCGAATAGTATCCATGCCCTCGATCGTATTGCGCACAACCTGTGAGCCATTTTTCGCGATCGAAACCGATCGCTCAGCTACAGCGGCAGACTCGGCCGAATTGGAAGAGACCTGATCAATAGTAATCGCCATCTCGTTAATTGCCGCGGATACGCCTGCAATTTCCTGCGCCTGATGCTCGGCGCTTTCTGCAAGCTGCAGAGAGGTAGCGCTCGTGGCATCCGCTGATCGGGCAAGCTTAGCCGACGAACCAGCAACATTTTCAACCAAACTCCTCAGTTCGGCGATGGCAAAGTTGATCGAGTCTGCAATGGTACCCGTGAAGTCTTCAGTTACTGTGGCTTCAACTGTGAGGTCACCGTCTGCCAGATCCGAAATATCATCCAGTAACTGCAAGATAGCCTGTTGGTTTTTGTCTTTTATCTGTTCAGATTCAATAAGGTTAAGACGCGTGATTCTGAAGTTGATAAAACCCAGCATAACCAATGCGGCAAAAAATCCAGCGACCGCAGCCAAGGTGGTCATATCATTAAATACACGCTGTCCAGCGCTACTTAGCCCTGCAACCGTGTTGTCCAAACCATCTAACTGCGTGAGTAAAACGGGAACATCAACCAAGAGAGCCGCTGCGGACTGACGGGCGACAGAGAGGTCATCGGCGGAGTCATAAATACGATCGATGTCACTGGCAACTACATCAAATGATTCTTGAATGCGATCGATACTGGCAAGTGCTTCTTTGTTGGTAACCTTAGTTATACCGAGAATAAAGTTGCCGTTTTTCATTGAGTCGAGGGTATCGCGAAAGACATTAGAGTCACTCTTAAATTGGTCTGCGGCAACATTGGCATCACCACTGCCAAAAATCATTTTGTCAATATTGCGACCAATCCGCTCAATCAACCACAACTGCTCCTGCGCAATAGCAATTTGTCCAGCTGGCGCTGACTGGGCAATCAAGGAATCCACCACCTGCCCAGAGTTGTCCTGTACACGCGGCAACTTGGCATTCAACTCATTGGCAACGGTGGATACAAACATTACCGTTTCTCGGCTGTCAGTTAAAAGATTTAACTCTTCACGGACCCGATGCCAGCTTGCAGTTACACCTCGAATCTGCGGCCTAGAGATCTCATTCTGTGCTTGCAGATCCAACTGTAAAGTTGTCCACAGTGTATTCATTTCCTGCGTCAAACCAGCCAGAGCATCGAAAGTGTCCTCTCTGGCGGCGCTGGCATCATCTGCCAATTTGGCAATACGCAATGCCTTAACCCGGAGGTTTGCGATACTTTGGATGTTGGCCTGATCGTTTTTAGCCTGTTTGTTAACCTCGATAACACTGTATGCCCCAAAGGCCAAGCAGGCGACGCCCAGTACGATAATCAAATTGCGAAAGTACGATCCTTTGCCAGTACTCTTACTCATGTAATCCTCCATGTTGATTCGATGGTGCTTTGATTTATCTGCGTTACACCGCGCAATAATCTAGACGGCGACACTCATAAACTGATCGTCCTCAAGCAGCTTTTTCGCGCAAAAAAGCGGTAGTGTTTGATGCTCTTCAACAAAAATGCCATCGATAAAACTGGCCATTGGACCCTGACTAGACGACGCTTGATGAAGGTCGACGGCGAGAGATTTAATTCCCTGGACTCCATCGACTACAACACCGACGTAGACGCCGTTAATATCCAGAACAAGCACGCGCCGCTCTCGCATAGTGCTACTTAATCTACCACCCAGAAAGGCCGCGAGATCAATAATCGGCAGCAACCGGCCTCTAACATTCGCGAGGCCGCTAACCCAAGATTTAACTCGCGGCAGCTTTGTCGACTCGGGCAGTTCAAGTATTTCACTGACCTCATTAAGTGGCATTACGTAGTCGTTGCCGAGCAGGCTGAACGCGATTAACTTGCGCATCTCGACAATTTCTTTTTGCGCAGGGAGTCCGTAAACCGACTGACTGAAACGGCTAGCCACATTGCTGATTGCTGAGAAAAATTTCTCCACGTTAGGCACGACGTTATTTACCTAATTGAGAACGGCAGTAATTGCAGAGACCAACTGTCTCTCATCGATTGGCTTAACCAGATAGGCCTTGGCACCTTGGCGTTCACCCCAGACCTGATCCGCCTGCTGATTTTTGGCGGTAACAATAATGACGGGAATGTGCTGGGTGTCTTTGCCACGACTAAGCTGCCGGGTTGCCTGAAACCCATTCAGTCCAGGCATAACAATATCCATTAAAACTACATCTGGCTGCTCATCGCGCGCCAAATTAAGACCCTGCTGACCAGAGTCCGCAGAGAGTACTGAAAATCCATTGCGTTCAAGAATGTTGGCTAACTTATATGTCTCCGTGGGAGAGTCATCCACAATCAATACTTTTGCCATTTGATCAAACCTCTAAGTCCTTTAGTTAGTTATGGGTATGCTTTTCCAGTACATCGAGTAATTCTGCACGACCAAAGGGTTTGGTCAGATAATCATCGGCCCCAACGATTCGACCTTTGGCCTTATCAAAAAGACCATCTTTGCTCGACAACATAATGACGGGTGTAGATTTATAGTCGGGATTATTTTTGATTAATGCGCAGGTTTGGTAGCCATCGAGACGGGGCATCATGATGTCAATGAAAATGACATCTGGTCTGATATCGACGATTTTGGATAAGGAATCAAAACCATCTGACGCCGTAGATACATCGCAGCCAGCTTTTGCTAACAATGTTTCTGCCGTGCGTCTTATTGTATTACTGTCATCTATGACGAGCACTTTAAGGCCCTGAACATCCATATTATCACCACTTTAAAACCACTTAACGCCTCAAGTACTGCCAATGTCACTCAAGTTATGGAATTTTAAACACACTTGTAATATATAATCCACACACCTGTAAATTTAATAATAAATTTGATCTATAGGTCACAGATTTTTTTTTGGGGCACCGGCATCTCAATTGCCATATTCAGTTATAGCGCAAATCTCAGCTTAAGGTTGTCATTTTATGAGCACTACGCTTGGGGTCATTATGGACCCGATCCAATCTATATCATTTACAAAGGACTCAACTCTGGCGATCTTGTGGGCGGCTCAAGCCCAGGGATTTGAACTTTTTTATATGCAACAGCATGATCTATTTATCGAAAATGGTGAGCCGAAAGCGCAGCTGCGTCCGTTAAAGGTATTTGATGATCCAGACAAATGGTTCGAATTGGGCGAGAGTAAAGTCGCTCCTCTCGAGGAAATGGATGTCCTGTTAATGCGCAAAGATCCGCCTTTCGACAGTGAATTTATCTATTCGACCTATATCCTCGAAGCCGCAGAAAACCGCGGTTCTCTGGTGATCAACAAACCGCAAAGTCTGCGTGATTGCAATGAAAAGGTATTTGCCACACAGTTTCCACAATGCACCCCGCCACTATTGGTCAGCCGTGATCAAGAACGCTTGAAAGGCTTTTTAGCGGAGCATAAAGATGCCGTCTATAAACCACTTGATGGTATGGGTGGCACATCGATTTTCCGTGCTATCGAGGGTGACCAAAACCTCAATGTTATTCTTGAAACGCTCACCAACTATGGTCAGCAGATGATTATGGCGCAAAAGTATTTGCCGGAAATTACTCTGGGTGACAAGCGCATTCTAGTCGTCGATGGTGTCGTTATCCCGTTCTGTCTGGCGCGAATACCCACTGGTAGTGATTTTCGCGGCAACCTTGCAGCAGGCGGTCGTGGCGTCGTGCAACCGCTCAGCGAACGCGATCATTGGATCGCCCAACAGGTTGCACCGGCACTGAAAGAGCGCGGACTGATTTTTGTCGGCCTGGATATAATTGGCGATTATCTCACAGAGATAAATGTGACAAGCCCAACCTGTATCCGCGAGATTGACAGTGCTGAAAACACTCAGATTGGTGAGCAACTGATCAATGCTATACGCGCAAAACTGACCCAGTCGGGCCGGCGATAGTGTCGAGTCACTGGAACCGGCAATGGAGAATTTAATCGGCGGCNGCTGGAACACTAACCCACAACGTCTGCGCAGGACGTTCATAGCGGCACTGGTCTTTCATTTTTTTGTGCTAATTGGGCTGGGTTTTACCCTGCCATCCAGTTCAAATCCAAGCCCATCCTTGGAGGTCACATTAACGCAATACCATAGCGATGACACACCCGATAAGGCCGATTTTATTGCTCGAACCAACCAGTTTGGCAGTGACGATCAGGCGCAGGCCCTGCCAGCCACAACCGACCTCCAGTCGGCGCTTGAGAGTCAAGATCAGTTTCGCGCCTCAGCTCGTCAGCAACAGCGACCCGAGCCCAGTGCGCAGGTCGTTGTGAGNCATAGTGGTAATGGCGGCATTTCCCNGAACNACGANTCAGACAATCACAGCGCTGNGTATTCAGAAGATCGTGATATTGATGCCATGCGCGCAGAACTTGACCGGTTGAAACAGGCCTATAGCCAACTTCCAAGAGTCCTGCGTATGACGTCGGTGTCAGCTAAATCAACAGATGAGGCGGCCTACATGGATTATTTCGAACAGCGGGTAGAGCAGATCGGCAATGTAAATTACCCAAGAGAAGCTCGCTCACGACGAATGTTTGGTCGTGTGCAGCTAGTTGTCGTGCTAATGGCTAATGGCAACATAAAGCGTATCGAGGTTTCAAAAAGTTCTGGTTCTCGATTGCTGGATCAGGCTGCGGTGCGCTCTGTGCAACTTGCGTCTCCTTTTAAAGCCTTCCCTGCAGAGCTATACGGCCGTGATGAAATTCATATTATTCGCACTTGGCAATATCAGTCCAATAATGTACTCACCACAAACTAATCCGACCCTGGCCTTGAGTTTGGCGTCATAAAACCCCATATTGTTAAGTATGGAAACGTTAAAACCAAAAAAGATAAGCAGCCTAAAAAATCACTTTCTGCTGGCGATGCCGGGGCTCAATGATCCGACTTTTTCTGACTCCGTTGTGTACATCTGCGAACACAACTCGGAGGGTGCCATGGGTTTGATTGTGAATAACCAAATCGATGTGCCCGTTAAGGCGATATTTGATCAGTTAAAGCTTAATTATGAAGATGAATTCGCACGACCACTGCTCTTTGACGGCGGCCCAGTCCAGCGCGACCGCGGTTTTATCTTGCATGCCAGCTGTGACCAGCAATGGGAGTCGACCCTGGCTATTTCCGATCAGGTCAGCTTAACCGCATCGAGGGATATCCTCGCTGATATGGCTGTGGGTAAAGGCCCAAAAGATTCTCTGATTACATTGGGTTACTCGAGCTGGACAGCCGGTCAGCTTGAGCGAGAGTTGAGTCAAAATAGCTGGCTTACCATTCCGGCAGACGCCGAAATCATCTTTAAGACAGATTGCGCCAAGCGCGCCTCAGCGGCCGCACTGAGCATTGGCCTGGATCTGAGGATGCTCTCACATCAAGCCGGTCATGCCTGAGGACAACAAGCCCAAGAGACTGCTGGGCTTTGACTATGGTCTCAAACAGATCGGCGTTGCCAGCGGCCAAACCCTGACTTCGTCTGCCACCGGCCTGACTATTCTCAAGGCGGTCGATGGCATTCCCAACTGGTCTCAGGTAGAAAAACTGTTAACAGAATGGGACCCAGATCTAGTCGTGGTGGGACTGCCCTTAAATATGGATGACAGTGAAAGTGAGCTAAGTGGACGAGCGCGAAAGTTTGCTCGCCGCTTGCAAGGTCGTTTCGCCGTTGAGGTAGAAATGGTCGATGAGCGTTTGACCAGCCGTGAGGCAAAATCCATGGGCAGGGAACAGGGCAATCAAGATCTGACTAAGATTGATCATGTCGCCGCCGCGCTTATTTTACAGAGCTGGCTCGACTCACCCTCTATAGGGAGTCCACCTTAAACTGGCTCCTCCTTACCAGCGTAATTTATCAGAGTAATCTTCTTCAATAGACAGATTGTCTGCGCTCGCGCCGAGCTCATCGACATAGGTGTCTGACTGCATTTTTATCATCAGGCGCAAATCATTTTTTGAATCCGCATGGGCGATGGCATTTTCGTAGCTAATCTGCTCTTGGACATAAAGCTCATAGAGCGCCTGATCAAACGTTTGCATGCCATGTTCAGTGGAATTGCCCATAATTTCTTTCAGCTTGTGTACCTCTCCTTTGCGAATAGTGTCAGCGACCAACGGCGTGTTGAGCAGAATTTCAATCGCCGCGCGACGGCTATCCCCCTCGAGAGTGGGCACCAGTTGCTGAGCGACGATGCCACGCATATTTAACGATAGATCCATCCACATTTGATCATGGCGATCTGCCGGGAAAAAATGACTGATACGATCGAGTGCCTGATTGGCATTATTGGCGTGCAATGTAGCCAGCACTAGGTGGCCTGTCTCAGCGAAAGTGATGGCGTGCTGCATGGTTTCAGGCGTGCGGATCTCACCAATCAAAATCACATCCGGAGCCTGACGCAAGGTGTTTTTCAATGCCACCTCAAACGACTCCGTATCCACGCCGACTTCGCGTTGGGTAATAATACAGCCCTGATGCTGATGGACAAATTCGATGGGATCTTCAATCGAGACGATATGGCCTCGACTATTTTTGTTGCGATGCCCTATCAAGGCGGCGAGAGAGGTAGACTTACCGGTGCCNGTAGCACCAACAAAAATAACGATGCCGCGCTTGTTCATCACCAGCTCTTTTAGAATCGGCGGCAACAATAGTGACTCAGGCGTGGGAATTTCGCTCTCAATACGTCGCAGTACCATGCCAATCTCACCGCTCTGGTAAAACGCACTGGCTCTAAAACGCCCTGCACTTTGACTGACAACAGCAAAATTGAGCTCTTTGTATTGTTTAAACTCCTCCTTCTGGTCAGGCTTCATGGTGCTAAAAACCAGTGCCTCGCAATGACTTTGCGAAAGTTTCTTTTTACTGATTGGCATCACTGCGCCATTGACCTTAAGGCAGGGTGGCAAACCAACGGTAATAAACAGGTCCGAGGCCTTTTTACTGACCATGTAATTAACCAGGTCTTCGAATGTCTGATCTAACATAGCTTTCCTCCTTAAAAACTATCTGGCATTTTAGCTTTTTCACGGGCCACATCTGGACTGATTAAGCGCTGACCGATCAGGTTTTGTAAACATTGATCGAGGGTCTGCATACCCAGGGCACCACCGGTTTGGATCGCAGAATACATCTGTGCAACTTTATCCTCACGGATCAAGTTGCGGATTGCCGGTGAGCCGATCATAATTTCGTGGGCAGCCACACGTCCACCACCAATTTTTTTCAGTAGCGTTTGCGAAATCACCGCCTGCAGCGATTCTGATAGCATTGATCGAATCATCGATTTTTCGCTGCCAGGAAACACATCGACAACCCTGTCGATAGTCTTTGCCGCCGAGGTTGTGTGCAATGTGCCAAACACTAAGTGGCCCGTTTCGGCCGCTGTGAGCGCCAACCTAATAGTTTCGAGATCGCGCAACTCACCCACCAATACAACATCCGGATCTTCACGCAAGGCCGATCGCAAGGCTTCACTAAAGCCAAGCGTATCGCGGTGTACTTCACGCTGATTGACCAGACACTTTTTACTCTGATGAACAAACTCTATCGGGTCTTCAATGGTCAAGATATGGTCGTAGCGATTATCGTTAACATAATCAACCATGGCCGCCAATGTGGTCGATTTTCCCGACCCCGTGGGCCCAGTGACCAACACCAGTCCGCGTGGCATCAGCGCCAGTTTTTTAAAGATATCACCCATGCCAAGCTGTTCAAGAGTCAACACTTTCGAGGGAATGGTCCGAAAAACTGCGGCCGCACCGCGATTTTGGTAGAACACATTGACNCGAAATCGAGCGATNCCGGGAACATCAAACGAAAAATCCGTTTCGAGAAATTCCTCAAAGTCCCTTCTCTGCTTGTCATTCATTATTTCGTAGATCAAACTGTGGACTTGGCGGTGTTCCATGGCAGGCAGATTGATCCGCCGCACGTCGCCATCGATTCTAATAATGGGGGGAAGGCCCGCGGAAATGTGTAAATCTGACGCCCCCTCTTTGGCGCTAAAAGCCAATAATTCCGTTATATCCATGCTCTATCTCGCTTATTCCTTGCGGCAAGTAATGTTGCGTTAAACTCCTAATAACCTGATAAGTATATGCCAAAGATAAAAAATAACATTGACCGCGTGAGCAAACGTATCGATCAGAGTGCAACAGAGTGCGGGCGGGCCCCTAGCGACATACTTTTATTAGCCGTCAGCAAGACTCGCAGCACTGATGAAATTCGCCGCGCCATGGACGCTGGACTGACGCACTTTGCAGAAAATTATCTACAGGAAGCGCTCGACAAAATCTCGCAGCTAGAGGATGAAGATCTGCATTGGCATTTTATTGGCCCGCTACAATCCAACAAAACCCGCAGTGTGGCCGAGCATTTCAACTGGGTACACAGCGTCGATCGCTTAAAAATCGCTCAACGCCTCAACGATCAGCGTCCTGAGGAGCTGGGGCCACTGAATATCTGCTTGCAGGTCAATATCGACCATGAACCCAGCAAGTCTGGTTTGCTGGCAGACGCCGTGCTAACGGTTGCGCTGGAGGTCGTTAAATTGCCCAATCTGCGGCTGCGTGGACTGATGGCTATTCCGCAAGCGGAGCCGAGTTTCGAACAGCAGAAAATAGCATTTCAAAAGCTCGCTGAATTGCGCGAGCATATCAACCAGTCACTGGACAATTCAGAGAAATTGGATACCCTCTCCATGGGCATGTCCAACGATCTTGAGGCCGCAGTTTCGCAGGGCTCCACAATTGTTCGGGTGGGTACGGATATATTTGGCAAGAGAGAGTAGCACTAATGGATAATATCGCATTTATTGGCGGTGGCAATATGGCCTCATGCATTATCGGTGGCATGCTGGCGAATGGCTTTCAGGCGCAACAGATTTGCGTCAGTAATCCCGGTCAAGAAAAACGCGAACGTCTTCAACAGGCCTATGGCATCGCCACAACCGCCGACAATCACGCCGCCGTTGCAAATGCTGACATCGTAGTAATGGCAGTCAAGCCTCAAATTATGGGCACAGTCGTTAAAGAGCTGGCAGCTTCAATAGGCCCCAAAACTGCGGTGGTTTCCATCGCCGCGGGTATTCAACTTGCCGATTTTCAGCTCTGGCTGGGCAGCAACCAAGCCATTGTCAGGGTAATGCCAAATACACCTTCGATGGTGCGCTGCGGTGCTGCGGGTTTGTTTGCCAATAATTTGGTCAGTGAAGAACAAAAGCGATCGATTGAGACGATGTTTAACGCAGTCGGCATATCTTGCTGGGTTGACAATGAAGCGCTAATTGACGCCGTCACAGCCGTATCGGGAAGCGGACCCGCTTATTTTTTCCTGATGATGGAAACCATGCAACGGATTGGCGAAGAGCTGGGCTTATCCGAACAGACCGCACGCGAGTTGACGATTCAGACGGCTCTTGGCGCGGCTAAGATGGCCAGTGCCGGCGAACTCGACACAACACAGCTGCGCAAGCAGGTAACCTCTCCCGGCGGCACAACCCAAGCCGCCATTGCAACCTTTCAATCGTTGGATATCGAGGGCAGTTTTCGTCAGGCCATGCAATCTGTCGTAAAACGCGCTCGGGAAATGGCTAGTGAGTTTTCCAGCTAAAATAATAATGAGTAACCCTAAGGACTATTTATGAACGCGCTTGGTGGAACGCCGATTTATCTTCTCAGCTTAGCGGTACAAATCTACAGTTTTATACTGCTGATCAGACTGCTTCTGCAATTGGTGCAAGCTGATTTTTTTAACCCGATCTCGCAGACCATGTTTAAGCTCTCGGCACCAGTTGTCACACCGCTGAGTAAATTATTTCCTACCATCGGAACCCTCAATCTTGCAGTGCTGGCAGCAGCCATTTTGGTAAAGTGGTTGTTTTATCTGGTGATGGGCCTGGCCACCGGGGTCGGCCTGCTGGAAATAGTGTTATATATTCCGATCGCCGCCTTTGATCTGCTCTATGCATTGATAGAAATTTATTTCTGGGGCATTTTTATTCTCGCTATTTCCAGCTGGGTGGGCACAACCAACCATCCGTCGGTTCAGTTGGTGGGGCAGATTACTGAGCCTTATCTACGGCCTTTTCGCAAGGTGATTCCGCCGATTGGTATGATGGATATCTCGCCAATGGTCGCCATCCTCAGTTTAATGGTTATTCGCAATAAGCTGCTGCCGATACTCGGTGGTATGGTGCAGTCACTGGTTAGCTAGCAGTCATCAAGGCGCCGGATCGGGATATTGCTGGTACACCTCATCGAGATCCGCTTTAACCTCGTCAGACAGAGCGACCTGACAGGCATCAATGTTTTGCTTGAGTTGCTCCATGGTGGTGGCACCAATCAGGCAGCTGGCGACAAAGGGCTGCTGGCAAATAAATGCCAGCGACAGCTCAACCAGGCTCAATCCGTGTTTTTTCGCCACATCGTAATAGGCCTGTGTCGCAGCTTGAGAGGTTATTCCACTGTACCGTGCAAAGCGCGGGAAAAGGTCTATTCGTGATCCAGCAGGCATAGCGCCATGCATATATTTTCCGCTGAGAACACCGAAGGCAAGCGGCGAGTAGGCTAATAAACCAATCTCTTCGCGGATGGCCATCTCCGCCAGACCGTTTTCAAATAGCCGGGATAAAATACTATAGGGATTCTGAATGCTGACAACCTGAGGCATATCCCGCTCACGAGACAGGCGCAGGTACTCCATCAAACCCCAGGGAGTCTCATTCGATATGCCAATATGTTTGACCAACCCTTCAGCCACCAACTGCGACAGCTCGGTCATGGTTTCTTCAATCGCGATACCATCAAGACTGGGGCNNTGAGTGTAACCGCGCTGGCCAAAATAGTTGGTCATGCGTTCCGGCCAGTGAACCTGATAGAGGTCGACATAATCTGTTTGCAGACGCTCCAGAGATCCTTCGATTGCACGACGAATATGGTCTGCACTGAGTCGTGAACCGCCTCTAATATGATTGACGCCAAGAACGCTTGAGGGGCCCGCAACCTTGGTCGCCAGAACAATTTCTTTACGTTTGCCGGTCTGCCTCAGCCACTCGCCGACGTAGGTCTCGGTCAACCCAGCGGTTTCTTCTCGGGCTGGCACTGGATACATCTCTGCGACATCAAGTAGATTGATACCCTTTGAAACCGCATAATCCATCTGCTCGCAGGCTTCTTCCGAGGAGTTTTG
>JGI20156J14371_10003319_pt1 | contig 12048 bp, 10 predicted proteins | sample COG_06_FD_14371 | JGI IMG/M metagenome (IMG submission 14371)
GCGCGGGAAAGGTTTAGCCCTTTGGCAATCACCGGAACCGCAGAGTCAGGCACATACCCAACTTCAGCCTGAACTGCATGCAACAATGGCAGCAGTGCACCAGGCAGATCTTTAAACTGATCCACTAACCTGCTGATATCCAACTTCGCGTTCAAACGGCCACCCCCTAGTCCCTATCAATATCGGATGTCAGAGCACAAAATCCCTAACGGGGAGAGTTTAGCATTTTAAAAACCCTGCTTCGTCTCACCTAAGCGACTCTTATTTACCTAATAAGCACGGCTTCTCAAGCAAGCTAAGCAGACTGTCAGCTAGCAAAGAGCCTACGCCAAAGCTTCGGCATGAAAGGCAATATGCTCAGCAATAAAGGTGGCGATAAAAAAGTAGCTGTGGTCATAGCCTGCACGCATATTAATCTGCATCGGAAAGCCGGCTTGCTGAGCTGCGTCAATCAGCAGAGACGTTTTGAGCTGTTCTGATAAAAAGTTATCGGCGCTGCCCTGATCAATCAGCACTGGCAACTGAGTGCAACCCGCTTTGACCAGCTCGACGGTATCGTATTGTTGCCAACTGCTGCGCTCAGCGCCCAGGTAGTTGCTGAAGACTTTTTCGCCCCAGGGACAGTTGAGCGGTGACACGATCGGTGCAAAAGCCGACACTGATTTAAACCGGCCGGGATTGTTAAGCGCAATGGTCAAGGCGCCATGACCGCCCATGGAATGGCCAGAGATAGCCACTCGCGATATGTCGACGGGGAACTCGGCGCCAATAAGCGCAGGCAACTCGTCGACAATATAGTCACTCATTTGATAATGCGCCGCCCATGGCTGCTGGGTCGCGTTAACATAAAACCCCGCACCGAGGCCCATATCATAGGCACCCTCCGGGTCATCTGCGACGCCTTCGCCTCTGGGACTGGTATCCGGGCAGACAATCGCAATGCCATGTTCTGCCGCATATCGCTGCGCACCGGCTTTCTGCACAAAGTTTTCATCTGTGCAGGTCAGTCCCGATAGCCAGTAGAGCACAGGTACCGGACCCTGTTGGGCCTGAGGCGGTAAATAAACACTAAAGGTCATCTCACAATTGAGAACTGCGGACTGATGCTTGTAACGCAGTTGCTGGCCACCAAAACTTTTAGTGGCGCCAATTTGCTCCATTGACTGATTGGACATTTAAACCTCCCGCTCTAGAATTCTGACTCTAAAATTCCAACTCTAAAATTCCAACTCTAAAATTCGACGACGGAACGAATGCTCTCGCCCGAGTGCATTAAATCGAAGGCTTTATTAATATCGTCGAGTGGCATCTTGTGGGTAATCAAATCATCAATATTGATTTTGCCTTCCATATACCAGTCGACAATACGCGGCACATCGGTGCGACCGCGGGCGCCACCAAAGGCAGTTCCGCGCCATGAACGNCCGGTNACNANCTGNAAGGGTCGCGTGCTAATCTCNTTNCCGGCGCCNGCAACNCCAACNATNCANCTCTCNCCCCAGCCTTTGTGNCAGCACTCCAGCGCTTGACGCATCACATCGACATTGCCGATACATTCAAANCTGTAATCGACTCCGCCGCCGGTCATTTGAATAATGTGATCAACCACGTTGTCCACTTCTCGTGGATTAATAAAATCGGTCATACCAAACTGCTTGCCCAAGCCTTCTCTGGCGGGGTTTAGATCGATACCAATAATGCGAGTGGCGCCGACCATCTTGGCACCCTGAATCACATTGAGGCCAATACCACCGAGACCAAATACAGCCACGGTGGAGCCCGCTTCAACCTTCATGGTAAATGCCACCGCGCCAATACCGGTGGTTACGCCACAGCCGATATAACAAATCTTGTCGAAGGGTGCGTCTTTACGCACTTTGGCCAATGAGATTTCTGGAAGAACGGTGTAATTAGAAAAGGTAGAGCAACCCATGTAGTGCAGGATTGGCTTGCCTTCAAAAGAGAAACGGCTGCTGCCATCTGGCATCACCCCCTGCCCCTGAGTGGAACGAACCGCCTGACAGAGATTGGTTTTCGGGTTTAGGCAATACTCACATTCGCGACACTCTGCGGTATACAGAGGAATCACATGATCACCTGGCTTTAGGTGTTTTACCCCGGGCCCCACTTCAACCACCACACCCGCGCCTTCATGGCCCAAAATGGCCGGGAAAGCTCCTTCAGGGTCGTCTCCAGACAGGGTGAAGGCATCGGTGTGACAAACTCCTGTGGCCTTGATTTCGACCAGTACTTCGCCCGTGCGTGGGCCGTCGAGATCGACTTCAACCACTTCTAGTGGCTTACCTGCGCCAAATGCTACTGCTGCCTTTGTTTTCATGGTCTAAATCCTATGTTTGTCTAAAATGTTAGGCCTTAACTTGTTTTTATTTTAGGCCTTTAGCTCGAGTTTATTTTAAGCTGTCCGCTGATATTTATTGATTGCCATACTAGGCCAAAACGGGCTATTTTGGCTATCAAATAACGACAGCATAATAAGAAAAATAACAGGACTAACAATGAAACCTATCGTGAAATTCGCTGTAACCTGCCTAGTTTTTGGGCTTTCTCCCTGGAGTACAGCCAGCCAATCTGAGTCAGAGGCTATAGATGATTTGGTTATCTATACCGCCAAGAAAATAATCACCATGGAGGCCGCCCTTCCCGAGGCAACCGCCGTGGCAGTAGCCGATGGTCTCATTGTTGCAGTGGGTTCATTGGAGTCCCTGGGCAGCTGGACTGACAAAAAGAACTCACGTATCGACCGGCGCTTCGATGGCAAGGTCATTATGCCGGGCTTTATCGACCCCCATGTGCATCCATCCCTTCCTGCTGTGCTGACTCAGTTCCCGTTTATTGCGCCGGATGACTGGTCGCTGCCAACTGGCGAGTTCCCCGGGGCCAAAACACCAGAGGCTTATCTCAAACGCCTTACTCAACTCGTTGGCGAGCACAGCGACAAAACGGTTCCCTTTATTGCCTGGGGCTACCACCCACTGTGGCATGGAGAATTATTTCGCGATGAGCTAACCGCACTGTTCCCCGATAAGCCAGTTATGCTCTGGCACCGCTCATTCCATGAAATTATCGCCAATGACGCGGCTCTTACGATGCTAGATATCAAAGAAGCTGAAATGGTAGGCAATCCATTGATCAATTGGTCTAAAGGCCACTTCTTTGAAAATGGCCTCTATGCCCTGATACCCAAAATGCCCTTTCTCTTTGACCCAGCTCGGTTTGGCAAAGGCATGGAAAACTTTATTCAAATGGTCCATCAGGGCGGCGTAACAACAACCCTAGATATGGGCACCGGAGTATTCGGTAATCCCGATGCAGAAATTGGCATGATTCGCCATACCGTGGAGACATTGCAGGCACCTGCCCGATTAATTCTAACGCCCATCATTACCGACTTTATTGGCCGTGGTGTATCGATTGAAGACGCTCTAGTGCAAGTGGATAAATGGCGTGAGCAAAACAGTCACCGAGTAATGTTTGATAGGCGTTTTAAGTTGATGATTGACGGCGCTATTTATAGTGGTCTGGCGCAGTTTAAATTTCCCGGTTATATAGACGGCCACAGTGGCGTGTGGATGGTACCCACCGAGATATTGCAAGAATGGGCGCAGGCATTTTGGGACGAAGGTTACCAGATTCATGCTCACACCAATGGGGATGGCAGCGCTGAAGTATTAATTGATCTGTTAAAAACGCTGCAAAAAAATACGCCCACAGCTGACCATCGTCTGGCCCTTGAACATTTTGCTTATACCACGGAAGATCAAAATCGTCAGCTTGCTGAGCTGGGAGCTGTGGTGTCAGCCAACCCCTACTACCATTACATGCTCAGCGATATGTACAGTGATCAATGGCTGGGTGCCGATCGCGGCAATCAGATGGTGCGTCTCGGTTCTCTTGAGAGACTGGGTATGCCCTTTGCCTTCCACTCTGACAGCCCTATGGCACCGCTGGAGCCATTGACTCTAGTATCGACGGCGGTTAACCGCGTTACCATTAATGGCAACCTGAACGGCCCCAACGAACGGGTGAGTCTGGAGGCGGGCCTGCGCGCTATCACTATAGATGCAGCCTGGGTGATGGGCTGGGAAGATGAAATTGGCTCCATTCGGGCCGGTAAAAAAGCCGACTTTACCATTCTAGAGGCCGACCCCTACAGGGTGAACCTCAAGCGTTTAAAGGATATTAAAATCTGGGGCACCGTCTTTGAAGGCACCCCAGCACCCATTGAAACACTCGACACCAAAGACTAACGACGAATACAGCCGGGCAGACTGCAGAGCATTTCAAATAGCAGGTTAGCTGCCAGCAGGGAGGTGTTGCCGGTGGTGTCGTAGGGTGGTGAGACTTCCATTAGGTCGCAACCCACAAGGTTTAAGCCGTAGCAGCCGCGGATAATCTCCAAGCCCTGAGAGGCGGTTAATCCGCCAGGCTCTGGTGTACCGGTTCCCGGTGCCACAGAGGGATCCAAACCATCGATATCAAAGGTTAAATAGGCCGGCGTATCTGGCCCTATGGTTTCACGAATCTGATCCATCATTGGCGCCAAGGATTTATACCAGCATTCCTCGGCGGTGATTACTGTGGCACCCTGATCCCGTGACCAGTCGAAGTCATCGGCCGCATAGCCTGTGGCTCTCAGACCAATCTGAAACATCTTGCTGGTGTCAATAAGCCCCTCTTCAATGGCACGTCGAAACACTGTGCCATGGGCAATTTTTTCGCCGAACATCTCATCGTTTATATCGGCATGGGCATCGATATGCACCAGCGCGACGGGACCCTTGGTTTTGGCGATGGCACGCAATACAGGCAAGGTGCAGGTATGGTCGCCACCAACCGAAACCGGAATCGCGCCCGCGGCCATGACTTCATCGATAGCTGCCTCAATGGCAGCGACCGTTTTTAACAGGTTGTAAGGGTTAACCGCGACATCACCGATATCGGCAATCTGAAATGAATCAAAGGGAGCCGCTCGGGTGGCCATACCGTAGGGACGAATCAGTACCGACTCCGCGCGAATTTCGCGCGGCCCAAAACGTGCACCACTGCGATTGCTGGTCCCTATATCCACCGGCATGCCTATCAAGGCCACATCGAGTCCCGCGGCGCTGGCTTGCACCGGCAGCCTAAAAAAGCTTGCAGGTCCAGCGAACCGTGGCATCTGGTTGCCACTCATCGGTTGATTGTAAGTATTGTTCTCAGCATCGTTGAAGTCGGACATTACAGTATCCCAATCAGTCGTCACATAGCATTATCACCACTTGATGCCGATTCAAGCATACACCAGATGGGGTAGACATCGAGACCTGAGCGGTCATGGGTAGATGTTTCACCCAGCAAGGTTTAACGTTAGTATTGCTTTGCAATAACAATAAAAAATAGCCCAAGGGGAATAACAGCATGGCCGATCTCATACTCTATACACTCGCTCTAACCTTGTTCCAAATTTGGCTGCTGCCAATGGCTTTCAATCTCAGCAATAGCGCTTATTTACTTTCCAATCGCGATGAAGATATTGAAACCTCTGTAACTTACAAACGGATCAAGCGAGCGGCCGCCAACCTGCAAGAGACACTGCCAATCTTCCTGACTCTGGCCCTGATGTCGATGATCATGGATATCGACAATACAGCGGCAGCGTCAGTCTGGTTGGGACTGCGCGTTGCCCATCTTGTGTGTTACGCCGCTGGCATCGCCATGCTGAGAAGCCTCAGCTGGGTCGCCTCAATTGTTGCGCTTATTTACATGGCCCTGGCGCTGCTCTAAATCACTTCACTGCAACACTAATCCGCATCAGGCTGTGATTGAAAGATCAGCCCGATGCGTTTGAGGAAACATTATGTCCAACAAATCTTATGTGCTTATTGCAAGCCTAATCCTTGCTGCCTGCAGCGGTTCAGATAATCCAACTGAGAGCATCGCGAGCGAGTCAAGCCCGTTGGCTGCTGTTCAGTCCGACGCCTGTGACAATTTTAATTCGGATGGCACCGCCCTATTTGGCGACCTCCACGTTCATACCAGTTACTCATTCGACGCAGCAGCCAATAGCCTCGGCACCACACCGACAGATGCTCATCGTTATGCTCGCGGCGAAGCGATCCCCTTTTTCCCGGTGGATCAACAGGGCATTCCTCTCGGTTCGGTAAAAATTGACCGACCATTGGATTTTCTCGCGGTCACCGATCACGGCGAGTTTCTTGGCGAGCGTGCACTGTGCCGCACAGAGGGTTCACCAACCTATGAAACAACCTTCTGTAACAATTACCGAGCCAATCAACGCCAGGGCATGATGATGCTTGCTTCGGTGATCACCACCGAAACCCCAGAGCGAATTACAGAACTCTGTGGTGCAGATGGCAGCCTTTGCAGAGACTATGCTGAGTCGCCCTGGCAAGATATTCAGTTGGCGGCTAACTCCGCTAATGCGCCCTGTGAGTTCACTAGCTTTGTCGCTTACGAGTACACGGGCACGCCAGGAACGTCCAACTATCATCGCAACGTTATCTTTCGCGACGGCAATGTTCCCTCTAAGCCGGTAAGTTATATTGATGCGCCGATTGACAGCAAGCTGTGGTCTGCCTTGGACGCAGTCTGCGATATTGAAGACGGTTGTGACTACCTGACCATTCCGCACAACTCAAATCTGGCGAATGGGCGCATGGCGCCCTATATGCAACTTGAAGATACTACTGAAGCCAAACGCGCCTATGCCAGCGCGCGGCTAAAGCGCGAACCGATTATGGAGATTTTTCAGCACAAAGGAGGGTCGGAATGTATCAATGGACTGAGCTCTGTATTTGGCGCACCGGATGAGCTATGCGACGTTGAGTCGGTCAGACGAATGGGCGAAAACAAAACCTATGTGACGCGCGATGTTGTCGCCGGCGAACTGACATTAGGGCAGGATTCACAGATCACCGTCGAGTGCGAACCCGGCAAGACAGGTGACAGTGGCATGCTCGGTGCGGGCTGTGTTCACCCAACCGACTTCCAGCGCTCCGGCCTGTTGGTGGGGCTAATCGAAGAGCAGGCTATCGGCTTAAACCCGGTTAAGCTCGGCATTATTGCCGCGACCGACACTCACTCCAGCACGCCAGGTGCAGTGATTGAGTCGGCATGGACTGGCGCCGTCACCGGTGAAGCGACGCCTGCAGAGAGACTCCAACCCGGCCTGCTAACCAGCGGTATTGATGGCAACCCCGGCGGCCTCGCCGGTGTCTGGGCAAAAGAAAATACCCGTGATGCCGTCTTTGATGCGATGTTGCGCAAAGAGGTCTTTGGCACTTCAGGGCCACGAATCCGACCGCGTCTTTTTGCCGGTTGGAATCTCAATGAGGGGCTCTGTGAGGATGCCGATATGGTCGCCAAGGCCTACGCCTCTGGCGTGCCTATGGGCGCAGATCTGATGCCGACTGCGACCAACACTAATGGGCCCAGCCTGCTCGCCTATGCAGCCAAAGATCCAGATGGTCAGCCACTGCAAGCGCTGCATCTGATCAAAGGCTGGATCGACGGCGACGGGAAAATGCACAATGAGGTGATTACTGTCGCTGAAGCTGAGACAGGCGCCGATAGCCTCTGCGTGGTGTATAACGACACTCACTTTGACGCTAGCCAGTCAGCCTATTACTATCTGCGCGCAGTAGAGCCTGAGACGGCACGCTGGCACACTTATGACTGCGCGGCACTGGCTGAAGCGGACCGTCCCGAGGTGTGCACCAACGGTGTCTACCCTGAGACCATCCGCGAGATGGCCTGGACCTCGCCGATTTGGTATCAGGGTCAGTAAATTGAGTCGGCCGCCGCCGCAAGGCGCGCGGCCTGTTGGCGCAATAGAAACTTCTGCACCTTACCTGTCGAGGTCTTGGCTATGGTGTCGAAGACAAACTGTTTTGGCACCTTAAAACTGGCCATATGTTGCTTGCACCAAATGATCAGATCGTCCTCCGTTAGATTACTGCTCGCGACGACTTCAACGAAAGCACAGGGCGTTTCGCCCCACTTCGCATGGGGCATTGCCACCACTGCAGCGGCAGTAACATGTGGATGTTTGTGCAACACCTCTTCAATTTCGATCGATGAAATATTTTCACCACCGGAGATAATAATATCTTTGGAGCGGTCTTTTAACTGAATATAACCATCGGGATAGACCACGCCAAGATCACCGGAGTGAAACCAGCCACCGGCAAATGCCTCATCTGTGGCGGCTTTATTCTTCAGATAACCTTTCATCACTACATTGCCACGAAACATCACCTCACCGAGGGTTTCTCCGTCTCGAGGCACCGGCTGTAGAGTCTCGGGGTCGAGCACATCCAGCTCTTCGAGGGCATGGTAGCGAACACCCTGTCGCGCTTTTAAAGCGGCCTGCTGCTCGGCGGCAAGACTATCCCACTCAGTATTCCAATCATTCACCACCGCCGGACCATACACTTCAGTGAGACCATAAAGGTGGGTGACATTAAAGCCCGCCGCGCGCATATCAGACAGCACGCGTTCCGGTGGCGGCGCAGCCGCAGTAAAGAACTCTACAGCTTGATCCAAGCTACGCTTGTGCTCCGGTTGCGCATCCAAAATGGCCGACATTACTACCGGCGCGCCACACAGGTGGGTCACCCCGTGCTCAGCCAATGCCGCCCAGATAGCATCGGCGCGCACTTCACGCAGGCAGATATGAGTGCCAGACACCGCTGACATGGTCCACGGGAAACACCAGCCATTGCAGTGAAACATTGGCAGGGTCCAGAGATAAACTGCATGTTTGGGGATTGACGCAGTAATCGCATTGCCCTGAGCTAACAGGCAGGCACCGCGGTGGTGATAGACCACTCCTTTCGGATCACCGGTGGTACCAGAAGTATAATTGACGCTGATCGCGTCCCATTCACTGGCGGGCATCGACCAGGCGAACTCGGCATCGCCAGCGTTAACCAAAGCTTCATAGTCAAGCGTGCCGAGCCTGTCACCGGATTGCGGCGAGACCCTATCACAGTAGTCGATCACCAGCGGCTCGACAGCCGCGAGCTCAAGAGCAGCTTCGATCGTCGTCGAGAAGCCACTGTCAGTAATCAGCACCTTGCTTTCCGCATGATCCAACTGAAAGGCAATAACGCCGGCGTCGAGCCGGGTATTCATCGAGTGCAACACGGCGCCGCACATGGGCACGGCATAATGGGCTTCAAGCATAGCCGGGGTATTGGCCAACATCACCGACACGGTATCGCCGCGACCGATACCGCGTTGCGCCAGCGCCGATGCCAACTGCCGGCAGCGACGGTAGAAGTCAGCGTAAGTGATCGTTACATCGCCGTAGATAATCGCAATACGATCGGGGAACACGCTTGCTGCCCGTTCAAGAAATGTCAGCGGGGTAAGCGGCTGATAGTTGGCTTGATTTTGCTCGAGGTCGCGATCGTAGATGCTAGACATAATTTTGGTTGCCGGTGATGACGCCGTTGCTATTTATCTTGCCAATCGGGCGCGCGCTTTTCAATAAAAGCACCAATGCCCTCTGCGGCATCGTGCGTAAGCATATTGTCGACCATTACCTTCGAGGCATAGTCGTAGGCGTCTGCGAGCGGCATTGTCGCCTGCTCATAAAATGCACGCTTGCCCACAGCCAATGTCATGCTCGACTTGCTGGCAATTTTTGCCGCCAGTGCCATGGTCTGCTCAGTCAATGCTTCAGCATCAACAGCGCGATTGATTAAGCCGATCTGCTGCGCTTTGTCGGCGCTGAGCATATCGCCGGTCAAGAGCATTTCCATAGCGTGTTTGTTGGCGACATTGCGCGACAGAGCAACCATCGGCGTAGAACAAAACAGACCGATATTAACACCCGGCGTGGCGAACCGTGCCTGCTCCGACGCCACCGCCATATCGCAACTGGCGACCAACTGACAGCCTGCGGCAGTCGCCACCCCCGCCACTTCGGCAATAACTGGCTTGGGGTTACCGACAATTAATTGCATCACCGTGGCACAACTTTCAAAAAGCTTTTGAAAATCGGCTTGACCATTATCATCTGCTGTTCGCGCGGCGGTAATTTCCTTGAGATCGTGACCGGCACAAAATGCCGGACCGTTAGCGGCAAGCACAATCACTCTAACCGCTGGCTCGAGTGCAGCCTGAGAAAAGGCCTCGGCTAACTGCTCTAGCATGGTTTCGGAGAGTGCATTGCGGCGCTTGTGGTCATTCAGTGTCAAGCGTAAAACACCCCCGACCATTTCGCTCAATAATATGTCGTTAGGTGCCTTGTCGCTGCTGGCGTGATTCTCCATGCTTACCCCCGATGCCGTGACCCGGCTGAATAATGGTTAGTCTGCTATACCCGCCCAAGAGGGTTTTTCCAATTCTATCTTGGGACAGCGATTCATCACAACCTTGATGCCATTGGCTTCAGCTAACTCAGCGGCTTGGTGATTTATGATCTCGAGCTGCATCCAAACCACTTTGGCACTGATCGCGATCGCCTCTCGAGTGACCTCCAATGCCGCCTCAGATGAACGAAAAATATCCACCATATCGACAGACTGACCTCGAGCCTCGGTTAATGAGTGGAGATCAGCGTAACAGTGCTGCCCAAGAATCAGATTGCCTGCCTCTCGAGGATTAACCGGAAACACCTGATAGCCCCTATCGATCAAGGCCTCCATGCAGCGATAACTGTCCCGCTCCGACCTCGGGCTGGCACCCACCAGGGCAATGGTCTTGACCTCGCCAAGTATCTGCTTGAGATAGGCCTCAGAATAATTGTCGTGATCAATAGCTACAGTCATTAATAAGCTTCACAGAAAGGTTTATTGTTGCCCTAAGGCTTGGTTTTGTGGCATTAAACTTTACTTGCCAAGCTCTTCTTGGGGTCGTAAAACGGCCTGTCGACAACTCTAACAGAGCGTCGCCCGAATGGGGTGACTATCTCCGCATCGGTGCCTAACGCACTGTGCTCGACCATGACCATAGCCAACGCAATATTAAGCTTTAACCGCGGTGAATAAATGGCCGAAGTTACCTGACCAACCTGTTTTTCAGCGATTAAAATCGGCCAGAATTCATTGTTAGCCGCAGTCAGTGCGTCGCCATCAATTTCAAGCCCGACCTGCTTTCGGCTAATTCCCTGATCGGCAATTTTCTTGAGTGCAGCCTTACCAATAAAGTCAGCTTCCATCTCTAGGTCGACAAGGCGGTCTAAGCCCAATTCGAAAGGGTTAGTGTGTCTATCCATATCGGCGTGATAAGAGAGCATACCCCCTTCGATACGGCGAATCGCCGAAGTATGGCCCGGCTGCAATCCAAACGGCTGCCCGGCTGCCATGATCAGCTCCCACAATTCGTCTCCACGCGCACCATCGCGCAGATAAATTTCATATCCCAACTCGCTGGACCAGCCAGTGCGAGAAATAATCAGCGGGATACCGTCTAATTCAAACTCACCGAGCCAGTAGTAGCGCAGATCATTGATCTGATCACCAAACAAACGCTGCATAATCTCGCCAGATTTGGGCCCTTGCAGTTGCAGCGGTGACACATCGGGTTCACAGATCGTGACATCGAGACCAGAATTAACCGCCACTCCCTGAGCCCAGAGTAAAATATCGCTGTCCGCCAATGACAACCAAAAGTGATTCTCAGCTAATCGCAACAAGATCGGGTCATTCAAAATGCCGCCATCGGCATTGGTAATGAGCACATATTTGCACTGCCCTACTGCGCAGGTCGACAAGTTGCGTGGCGTTAACATCTGCACAAACGTAGCGGCATCGGGCCCGGTAATTTCCACCTGCCGCTCAACTGCAACATCGCTCAGGGTTGCGCCATTCACAAGATTCCAAAAGTTCTGCTCGGGATCGCCAAAATCTCTTGGAATATACATGTGGTTGTAAACCGAAAAGCCCGCTGCGCCCCAGCGCACAGTGGCATCAAAATACGGTGATTTGCGAATCTGAGTACCAAAGCCAAAGGCTTTGGATTGGTTTGAAGTTGGTGGATTTTTCATAAACTAATACTCTGATTAAAGACGCTAAATTT
>JGI20156J14371_10003344_pt1 | contig 12012 bp, 12 predicted proteins | sample COG_06_FD_14371 | JGI IMG/M metagenome (IMG submission 14371)
AATTAAATCAAAAGTATGTGTATCTATGTTTTTTATTATTTCAAGTGCTTTGTGTACTGGTGCACCATAAGTAATTATTGTCAAATCATTTCCTTGAGTNAAATNACAAGCTTTTCCTAGTGGCAGGTTGTAATATCCTTCTGGAACATCTTGTCNCACACTTCTNTACAAAGCTTTGTGNTCAAAAAATAAAACTGGATTTGGATCTTCGATTGAAGAGATTAATAAACCTTTNGCATCAGCAGGAAATGCAGGATATACAACTTTAAGACCAGGTGTTTTAGTGAACCAAGCTTCATTTGTTTGTGAATGAAAAGGTCCAGCCCCTACTCCTGCCCCACAAGGCATTCTTAATACAACATCAGCATTTTGTCCCCATCTATAATAAGATTTAGCTAGATAATTAACTACAGGGTTAAAACCAGAGGTAATAAAATCTCCAAATTGTAACTCCACTATAGATTTTGTATCACAAATAGATAAACCCATTGCAATTTCAATTATTGAAGATTCACATATAGGAGTGTTTCTAACTCTATCTTTTCCATATTTTTCAACAAAACCCTCCGTAATTTTAAATACACCTCCATACTCTGCAATATCCTGACCCATTATAACCAGTGAATTATTTTTTTTCATGGCTTCATCTAACCCCTCTGAAATTGCATCAACTAATCTCAAATGGTTCGTTTTAGCCGAGGCAATTGATTCAACAAAATCAAACTTTTTAAAAACATCGGAAAGTTGTAATTCGATATCAGTTTCAGGATAAGGTTCTTTATATGCTAACTCTAAATTTTCATTAATCTCAAGATTTAAAGAATCTTTAATTGTTTTAATATGCTCAAGATTAATTATATCATTACCTGTTAAATAATCTTCAAAGTTAGAAATAGGATCTTTTTTAGCCCATGTATCTATTAGTTCTTTGGGAACATATTTAACTCCACTAGCTTCCTCATGACCTCTTATTCTAAATGTTTTAAATTCTATAAGAACTGGTCTAGGGTTTTTTCTTATGTCTTTCGCTATCTTTTCTATTTTACGATAAACTTCAATAATATTATTTCCATCAATAATATGAGACTCCATCCCATACCTACTCCCTTATCTGCTAAGTTTTTACAATTGTATTGTTCTTTCGTGGAAGTAGATAAACCATATCCATTATTTTCAATACAAAAAAGTACTGGTAGATTCCATACTGAAGCAACATTTAAAGCTTCATGAAAGTCTCCTTCACTGGTTCCACCGTCACCAGTAAAAACAGCGGTAATTTTATTGGTTTTATTAATTAATTGATGTAATGCAATTCCGTCCGCAACTCCCATTTGAGGTCCTAGATGAGAAATCATGCCAACGATGTGAAAATCTTTTGTTCCAAAATGAAAAGAACGATCTCTTCCTTTTGTAAAGCCAGAAGCTTTTCCTTGCCATTGACTAAATAATTTAGATAAAGGGATGTTTCTAGAAGTAAAAACACCTAGATTTCTATGCATTGGTAAAATATACTCATCTTCATTAATGCATGTGTAAGACCTATTGAAATAGCTTCTTGTCCAATACCTGAAAACCATTTTGATATTTTTCCTTGTCTTAATAGAATTAACATTTTTTCTTCTATAAGTCTAGATTTCATCATACCAGTGTATAATTCAACCAGTTTTAAAGTTTTAACGCTTCCTATTTCGTACAACATAAAAATTAATATTTTTTAAAAATATAAAATATTAAATTCTAATAAGGCCAAATACTAATTAAGTTTATTAACTTTATTAACTATTAAATAAATAATTATAAATTTAATTGACTCATATGGAAACAAATAAAATTCCTAGTGTAAATCTTCTAGATTTCTTGTCTTCAGATATAAATAAGAAAAATAATTTTGTTGAATCAATTGGAAAAGCATTTGAAGAGATTGGTTTTGTAGCTCTTGATGGTCATTTCTTGGATTCTAATTTTAACGAAAAACTATATAAAGAAATAAGATCTTTCTTTGATTTACCACAAGAAATAAAAAATAAATACGAAATTCCTGGCATCTCTGGTCAAAGGGGCTATGTTTCTTTTGGTAAAGAATCCGCTAAAGGAAGTAAACATGGTGATTTAAAAGAATTTTGGCACTTTGGTCAGTATGTCGAAAATGATGATAAACTTTTAAAAGAATATCCTTCTAATGTAGAAGTTACAGAAAATAAGGAATTTAATATTGTTGGTAAGCAAACCTATAAGTTATTAGAAAAAACCTCAAAATATGTTTTAAGAGCATTATCTCTCTACTTAAATTTAGATGAGTTTTACTTTGACAAATACATTGTTAATGGAAACTCTATATTAAGACCGATTCACTACCCTCCTATTTTAGAAAAACCTAAAGATGCAGTAAGAGCAGCAGCACACGGAGATATTAACCTAATTACACTTTTAATGGGTGCTCAAGGAAGGGGATTACAAGTAAAAAACAATAAAGGCGAATGGATTGATGCTATAGCTTCTAAAGATCAATTAATGATAAATGTTGGTGATATGTTATCTAGACACACTAACAACAAACTAAAATCTACAGTACATAGAGTTATTAATCCTTCAAAAGAGTTGATGAAAAAATCAAGATACTCTATACCATTTTTTATGCATCCAATAAGTGATATGAAATTAGATGTACTAGAATCTTGTATAGATGAAAACAACCCGAAGTCTTTTGATGATATAACCGCTGGTGAATTTTTAAATCAACGATTAGTAGAATTAGGATTATTAAAAAAGTAATGGATTTTAAAGATCAACTTAAAAAACATTTTCCTGATCATAAGTTAACAGACAAAAACTATGAAATAAATGAAGTTAGTTCATTGCAAATTGACCCAATAATATGTAAGTACGAAAAAAGAAAAGGGAAAGCATTAACTATATTGGAGGGTTTTACAATTAATGATAGTGAGGTAAAAAATATTGCAAAAGAACTTAAAAAGAAACTGAGTGTTGGTGGTAGTTTAAAAGACAATTACATTATAATTCAAGGAAATTATAGAGATAAAATCATGGAAATATTACATTCAAAAGGTTTTAAAACTAAAAGAGTTGGAGGCTAAATTTAAACTATGTTAAATCAAAAAGAATCTGAATTAATATTTAATGAAGATGGTAGTGTTTATCATCTAAAATTAAAACCCAATAATATATCTGATTCTATTATATTGGTTGGAGATCCACAAAGGGTAGAGTTAATTTCAAAACATTTTCATTCTATCGAATTTTCAGTTTCTAATCGTGAATTTAAAACAGTAACAGGTGTTTATAAAAACAAAAGAATTTCTGTAATATCTACAGGAATAGGTTCTGGAAATATTGATATTGTACTTAATGAATTGGATAGTTTAGTTAATATCGATTTTGAAACTAGAAATCTTAAACCTAAACTAACTAAGCTTAACTTAATAAGAATAGGTACATCTGGAGCCATTCAAAAAGATATACCTGTTGATTCTTTACTTATTAGTTCTAAAGCAATTGATATTGATGGTTTCTTAAATAATTATAAGATAAATAATGACCATACTTACAATAATGCGGACAATTTTCTCAACGATTATAAATTTAATAACCAAAAACTTCTTCCATTGTGTTTTAATTGCTCAGAAGACCTATTTGAACATTTTGAGATTATTTCCGATTTTTCTGGAGTTACCGTTACTTGTAATGGATTTTACGGAAGCCAAGGAAGATCTATAAGAATAGAGACTTCCAACCAAAATTTTATTAGTGAAATAAAGAAAATATCTTTTTCAAATGATAGGGTTACAAATCTTGAAATGGAAACTGCTATTATTTACGGGATGTCAAAAATATTAGGCCATAATGCTATTTCTTTAAATGCAATATTGGCCAATAGAGAAAATGGCACTTACAGTCTTAATCCAAACAAAACAATCAATAGATTAATACTTTTAACTTTAGATAAATTATCGGACTTATAATATCAACTTTATTTATTTTTATTCTTCGCCTTGCTGACCAAAGTTTAGGCACTTTAAGAGCTTTACTTGTTTCAAGAAACAAACCTTATCACGCAGCTTTTATTGGATTGATTGAATCTGCTATTTGGATTATAGCTGTATCGAAAGTTATTCAAAATGTGGCTGATCCTATTTTAATTGGAGGATATGCTGCTGGTTTTGCTGCAGGAACTATACTTGGATCTTACTTAGAAAATATAATTGGAGTTGGCAGTATGGTTGTTAAAGTTTTTATTCCAAATGAATCTAATAATTTAGCAAATATATTAAGAGATAACGGATACGCAGTTACTGTAATTAATGGAGAAGGTAGAGACGGTGCTGTAAAGATTTACTGGTGTATTGTAGCAAGAAAAAAACTAAATAAAGTTTTAAAAATTATAAACAAAAACAATCCTCAAGCTTATATAACTACAGAAGCAGTTAATCCTATTTCAATTAGTAAATAATATCACCAATAAATTTTTTCTAACCCTTTGTTCTTTAAATATTCATTTGTCTTGCTAAAATGTCTATTTCCAAACCAATATCCTCTATTAGCACTAAGTGGTGATGGATGACCAGAAGTGAGTATTAAATGTTTATTTGTGTCTATCAATTTAGATTTTGAAATAGACTTATTACCCCATAGTAAAAAAACAACATTATTTTTTTTCTTAGAGATAATTGAAATTATTTTATCAGTAAATATTTCCCAACCAAAGTTGTAATGACTTCCAGGTGAATTGATTCTAACTGACAAACAACTGTTAAGTAGTAAAACTCCTTGTTTAGATAAATAGGTGAGATCACCATTATTAGGCATTGGCTTATTGATATCACTGTTTAATTCTTTAAATATATTTTTTAAAGATGATGGTATTTTAACATCTTTGCTAACTGAAAAAGATAATCCATTAGCTAGACTTTCTTGATGATAAGGGTCCTGCCCTATTATAACAACCTTTAATTTAGATAGCAAACAAAAATTTAGGGAATCAAAAATATTATCAATTGGCGGAAAACATGTGTAATTTGAATATTCTTGCTTAACTCTATTAGTTAGATTAAAAAAGTAGTCTTTATATAACTCTTCTTTTAAATGAATTTTCCAATCTTTATTTAAGTTATCAAGCAACAATGTTATTGTTTTATGCCTTTAAACTTACCAACCGATTTGCCAACTATCATGGAAACAGCAGCATCCCCTGTAACATTAACAACTGTTCTGCACATGTCTAAAGGTCTATCAACTGCAAATATTAAAGCTAAACCAATTGCTAATTTGTCAGAAGGAAAACCAATTGATTCTAACACAATAACTAACATTACCATTCCTGCACCAGGGACTGCGGCACTACCTATAGATGCTAATAAAGCTGTCAACACAATAGTTAACTGATCTGCTAATGTCAAATCAAATTCTAATGCTTGAGCAATAAATACAGCTGCTACAGCTTGGTACAAACTTGTTCCATCCATATTAATAGTGGCTCCAACTGGTAAAACAAAACTAGACACTTCTCTGTCAACTCCAATATGATTTTCAACTCTATCCATTGTTAATGGTAATGTAGCTGCACTACTACTAGTAGAAAATGCTAAAAGTTGAGCTGGACTGATTTTTTTTAAAAAAACAAAGGGATTGGAATTTGTTATAAAATAAACAGCTATAGAATAAACTATTATCATAAAAAACAGACCTAAGCATACAACTCCACTATATTTTAAAAGAGCAAGTAAAAGGTCAGGGTCATTTGAGGAGGTAATTACACTAGCTAATAATGCAAATACAGCATAAGGAGCAGTTTTCATTATTAAATCAACCATTTTTAAAACAACAAAATTTAAAGAATCAAAAAATGATTTTAGAGGTTTTGACTTTTCTTCTCCAATTAAAAGCATACTAATACCTAAAAATATTGTAAAAAATATAACTTGAAGCATTAATGAATTATTAGACATCGCCTTAAATGCATTGTCAGGTACTGTATCTACAAGAAACTGTAACGGACTACTTTGTATTTGATTATTTGCTTCTGCTAATTTAGATTGAACACCAGAACTTTCAGAATATGTAGAAGTTAATCTTTCTACAGTTTCACTAGAAATACCCGAGCCTGGATTAATTGCATTAACTAAGACTAAACCAATAGAAATAGCTACAACTGTAGTTATAATGTATGTAAAAATAGTTTTAGAGCCAATGGTCTTAAATTTTGAGATGTCTTTAAGATCTGAAATACCCTTGATAAGTGACGCTAAAATTAAAGGAATAGCAATTAATTTTAAAAGTTTAACAAAAATAGTTCCAAGTGGTTTGATCCAATTGTTGACAAACAAATCTCCTCCATTAATATTTAGCATTAAAACACCAAACAAAACTCCAGACAACATTCCAATTAAAATTTTCCAATGTAAAGCCATTTTTTTTTATTTATAATTTATTTAATCTAGATAGAAGTACAAAGTCTGCAATTACTAATGCAGCCATGGATTCGACAATTGGAATTGCTCTGGGTAAAACACATGGGTCATGCCTTCCTTTACCCATCATAGTGACCTCTTTACTGTCTGAATTAATTGTTGTTTGTTTTTGCATAATTGTAGCAACAGGCTTAAATGCGACATTAAAATAAATATCCATTCCATTACTAATACCTCCTTGAATTCCACCAGAGTTATTAGTTTCTGTTGTATTATCTTCATTAAACAAATCATTATGCTCACTACCTTTTAATAATGTACCATTAAAACCACTGCCAAATTCAAATCCTTTTACAGCATTAATTGAGAGCATCGCACTTCCCAGCTTAGCGTGTAATTTATTAAAGACAGGTTCACCAATACCAATTGGTACATTTTTAATCACACATGTAATCACTCCTCCAATAGTATCACCATTTTTTTTAATATCTTTTATTTTATCAATCATCAATTGTGCAGAAGTATCTTCAGGACATCTAATTGAATTATTTTCAATTTTAGAAAAGTCTAATTCAGAATAATGTTTATTGAGTTTAATTTCACCAACAGATGAAGTATAGGCAGTTATATTAATGTCACTAATAAATTGTTTAGCAATAGCGCCTGCAACAACTCTACAAACGGTTTCACGGGCAGAACTTCTTCCTCCGCCTCTGTAATCTCTTAAACCATATTTTCTTTCATAAGTAAAATCAGCATGACTAGGTCTAAAGATATTTTTAATATGGTCATAATCTTTAGATTTTTGATTAGAATTTTTAATTATAAAACCAATTGGAGTACCAGTTGTAATTCCTTCAAAAATTCCTGATAAAAATTCAACTTGATCATCTTCTTTTCTTTGAGTTACTATTTTAGATTGACCAGGTTTTCTTCTTCTTAATTCATAGTTGATTTTATCAAAATCAATTTTTAATCCAGCTGGACAGCCATCAATTATACCACCTAACGCAAGTCCATGAGACTCTCCAAATGAAGTCAATTTAAAAATATTTCCAAATGTATTAGCAGACATAAATCTTCTGATTGAAAAGTAAAAATAGATTATTAAGATTAAAACAAAAAATTATGCAATGATATATGTAAATTATATTTATTTTTAAGTATGATAAAAAAGTATTCTAAAGTTAACAAAACTGATATAGATTCTTTTATTGAAATAATCGGTAAAAACAACGTTTTTTTTGATGAGGAAACTTTAAAAAACTATTCTACTGATCAAACAGAAAATTTAAGTTTTTTTCCTGAAATAGTCATTAAACCAATTAACTCGATTGAAATTTCAAAAATCATCAAATATTGTAATAAAAGACTAATTCCAATAACTCCCTGTGGAGCAAGAACAGGCTTAAGTGGTGGCAGTTTACCTATTTATGGAGGAGTTACTTTAAGTACTGAGAGATTAAATAAAATAATTGAATTGGATAAAAGAAACTTACAAGCTACTGTCGAGCCTGGTGTCATTAATAAAGTATTCAAAGATTTTGTTGAAAAAGAAAACCTTTTCTATCCTCCTGATCCAGCTAGCCAAGGTAGTTGTTTTTTAGGAGGTAATTTAGCAGAAAATGCTGGTGGACCAAAGGCATTAAAATATGGCGTTACAAAAGATTACGTCTTAAACCTTGAAGTTGTTTTACCTACTGGAGAAATTATTTGGACAGGAGCCAATGTTCTAAAAAACTCTACAGGTTATAATTTAACCCAATTAATGGTTGGAAGTGAAGGAACATTGGGAATTATAACAAAAGTTGTGTTTAAGTTAATTCCTTTACCAAAAAAAACAATTACTCTATTAGTTCCCTTTAAGTCAGCAGAATTGGCCTGTGAAGCAGTATCTGCCATATTTAGAGCGGGATTAAACCCTTGNTCTCTAGAATTTATGGAAAGAGATGCAATTAACTGGGCTATTAAATATTCAGATGTTAAAATGGATATAAATGATGACGTACAGGCACATTTACTAATTGAAGTAGATGGAAATGATGAAAATATTCTGTACAAAGAATGTGAAGAAATTGAAAAAGTTGTAACAACTTTTGATTGTAGTGAAATTATTCTTGCCGATAATGAAACCCATAAAAATATTTTATGGAAATTAAGAAGATCTGTTGGAGAAGCTGTAAAAGTTAATTCTGTTTATAAGGAAGAAGACACTGTCGTTCCAAGAGCTGAACTACCAAAATTACTTAAAGGTGTAAAAAAAATTGGATTAAAATATGGATTTAAAAGTGTTTGTTATGGGCATGCAGGAGACGGGAACTTACATATTAACATTATAAAAGGTGAAATGAGTGATCATAAATGGGATAAAGAGCTAAAAAAAGCAATTAGAGAAATATTTACTCTAACTGTCAAGCTTGGTGGTACTATTTCTGGTGAACATGGCATTGGGTATGTTCAAAAAAGCTACATGGACATCGCTTTTTCAAAAAAAGCAATTGAACTACAAGTTGAAATTAAAAAATTATTCGATCCAAATAAGATCTTAAATCCAGGTAAGATATTTATATAACCCTAAGTAATTCTGATTTTCTAGACTCTTTCCATTTACCAGAAGTAAAATCTGGAATTTTTATAGTTTTACTCTCGTTAATAACAGACATTTCTGAAAGAGGCAGAATTGAACTCCACATAACACTATCATAAACATTTATATCAAGTGGTAGACCTTTATTTAAACATCTAATAATTCTATATATCATTACAAAATCCATTCCTCCATGACCAGCTTGATTGTTTGATATTTCTTTTTCCATTGTAGCCCATAAAGGATGGTTATATTTCTTTCGATAATCATCATATTCCTTTTCATTTAACCAACTATGACTCCATTGTAATTTACTGTTATTAATATATAATTTTGATGGATAGCCTTGGTGTGCTGCTTTGGTTCCATTGACATTATTTAATCTTGTATAAGGTCTACCAGTATGTACATCATATTGAAGCTTAATAGTTTTTCCAAGTTTAGTTTTAATAAGTGTAGTATTCATATCACCACACGAAAACGAATCATATTTACTATTTATAGATTTTGCAGCCAAACTCAGTGCTTCTTCATTAGAACTCATTGAAACTAAGTGATTAAAATTATCTCCCCTTCCAATATCCATATAAGAACATACAGGACCAAGACCATGTGTAGGGTAAAGGTTTCCATTTCTGTTTTGATGATGCTTTATTCTCCACTGATTATGATAATATTCATCATCAAGAAGATGTTTTCTTAAATCATGTATGTAAGCTCCTTCAGCATGATTTATATTTCCAAAAACATCATTATCTATCATATTTAATAACCATAACTCTTCATTATTAAAGCAACAGTTTTCCATCATCATACAATGCTTTTTTGTAGACTCTGCAACTTCAACAATTTTCCAACAATCTTCAACAGAAGTAGCAATTGGTACTTCACAAGCAACATGCTTATCATTTTCCATTGAATAAATACACATTTCAGTATGTGTATCCCAAGGAGTTGCTATTATTATAAGATCTATATCATCACGCTTGACCAACTTTTTCCATGAGTTAATGTTATCACTATAGATGTAAGGTTCTCTTTTTTGTATTTTTTTTAAGTAATTAACATTTTTATCAATGCTATTCTCATTTAAATCGCTTAAAGCGACAATTTCAGCTAAGTTGTTTTTTATTAAATAATCAAACATTTGAATCAACACACTGCCTCTATTACCTAATCCAATAATACCTACTCTAACCTTTTCAATAGCTTGATCTTTTAATTCATAGCAAGAACCATCATTATCAAAAGTAGGTTTTAAGTATTCCACTAATTGAGGTGAATTGGCAAGAGTTTTTGGGGTAATACCAAAAAACATAGCAGCACTTGCTGAAATCTTTAAAAAATCTTTTCTTTTCATAATAAATTATTTATGACTGATTACTCAATGTTCTATTATAAATATCTTCATAATGCGGAACTATATTGTGTACATCAAACTTATTAGCTTGATGTTTTGCATTCTTTTTAAAATTTATCAATTTTGTTGAATCTTTAAGTATTTTAATTGCATTTTTAGCCATAGTATTTATATCGCCAACATCTGAAAGATAACCTGAAAAACCATCTTTATTTACTTCAGGAAGACCTCCTGAATTGGTAGATACTACAGGAACAGATGAGGCCATTGCTTCTAAAGCTACAAGTCCAAAACTCTCTGTTGTTGATGCTAAAATAAACACGTCACTTAAACATAAAATTTTAGCAGTCTCATTAGAAGCACCTAAAAATAAAACCTTTTCATTAAGATTAAGTTCATCACATAATTTTTCTGCTTTTATTCTCTCTGGACCATCACCTAATAATATTAGTTTTGAATTAATTTCTTTATTAATTAAGTTGAATGAATTTATTACATCATCTATTCTTTTTACTTTTCTAAAATTACTTATATGTGTAATTATCTTTTCGTCTTTATTAGCTAAAACACCACGATTACAATTTTCATGAACATGGATATATTTTTCTAAATCAACAAAGTTTGGAATAACTTCAATGTTTTTTTTAATATTAAAAAACTTAAGGTATCTCTCTTCAGGTCTTTAGAAACTGAAGTTACCGCATCGGAATTGTTTATACTAAATTCAACTGCATTCTTGTAATATGGATGACTTCCAACTAATGTTATATCTGTTCCATGTAAAGTTGTTACTATAGGTAAATTAATACCCCTTGTTTTTAACATTTGCTTAGACATATAAGCAGCATAAGCATGGGGTATAGCATAATGCACATGTAAAATATCAATTTTATGTAATTGAACCATATCAACAATTTTACTAGAAAGTGCCAGTTCATATGGCTGATAATGAAATAAAGGGTAATCGGGAACGATTACTTCATGGTAATGAATATTGTTGTTAAATAAATTCAATTTGACAGGTTGATTGTAAGTAATAAAATGAACTTCATGACCTCGCTTGCTTAACTCTAAGCCGAGTTCTGTAGCTACTACTCCACTCCCTCCGTAAGTTGGATAACATACAATTCCTATAATCATAAATATTATTTAATTATTGATTCATAAATTAATTTCTGGATATCAGTCCTTATATTATTTTTTAATAATTTATTCTCATCTGATTTGGGATAAGATCGATTAGATAAAAAGACATAAACAATATTTTCAACTGGATCAGCCCATGTATAAGTTCCGGTCCAACCTGAGTGGCCAAAACTATCCATAGAAACACAACCACATGTAGGTCCATCTTCTTCAATTTGTGGTTTATCAAAACCAACTCCTCTCCTATTATCTTCTGTACAATAATAACAATTATTAAATAAATCTATAGTTGATTTGTTAAAATATCTTTCTCCTCCGTAATATCCATCTTGTATAAACATCTGCATAATTTTAGCAATATCATTAACATTACTAAATAAACCTGCATGCCCCCCTATTCCTCCTTGCATAGCGGCACCCATATCATGCACAGTTCCTCTAATTTCTTGAAATCTAAAGTAATCATCAATCTCAGTTGGAGCTATATTATCTAA
>JGI20156J14371_10003347_pt1 | contig 11996 bp, 10 predicted proteins | sample COG_06_FD_14371 | JGI IMG/M metagenome (IMG submission 14371)
CAAATTAACTGGAATGTAAGGATAGAATGTTTTGGCAGCATCTATCATCGAAGTAAAGGGAGTTTCTAAAATAATACCTGCATAGTTACTATTTTGTGCTAAATGCGCAGCTACTCCTGTGCCTAAAGACTCTCCATACAAAATAATATTTTTCTCATCTACTCCTTTTTCAATTACCCAATCAATTGCACTTTTACCATCAACATAAAGCCCTTCCTCAGAAGGTTTTCCATGGTTTCCACTAAAACCTCGCCAGGCTATTATCAAAAAATTAATATTCATATCTTGAAAATGATTAAGTTTATGAATTCTGTTCTCCAAAGATCCTGCATTCCCATGAAAATAAATTAAAGTTTTATAATCTTTAAGATTTTTTTCATGATACCAGCCAAGCAATTGAATATTATCTGGTGTTGGTATTTTAACTTTTTTTATATCTACTGAAATTTTATCTCCTGAATAATTATTTTCATTTGGATGATAAAGTAAATTTCTTTGATAGAAGTATAAAAATACTAAAACAAATAAATATAAAAAAAAAATGATTGAAATTAATTGCAATAAATTATTCCTAATTTTTTTTAACATTTTTTTTCTTGGCTAAATATACACCAATAAATACTAAAACTGTTCCAATCAAATGATAATTTTCTAATTCTTCTTCAAATAAAAAGTAGCCATAAATTGCACCATAAATCGTAAAAATATATAATGTAAATCCAGTCAAAGATGCACCAAGTTTTTTTTGAGCAATAGTGTAAAGAGTAAATGCAATTATGCCTGGAGAAATTGCTGCAAAAATTACCCAATAGTAAAATTCTCTACTAAATATAGTTTTTTCAAAAAAGATTTCTTCTCCTATATAAAATGGTAATAAACTTACAGCTCCAAAAAGTGCAATCAAAGTAAATCTTTGAAAAATTTCAAGTTTTGTTTTCCAGTAAAATAAATAAATTGAGTAAAGCGCCCATCCTATAGCTGCAGCCAACATCCATAGATCGCCAATTGTAAAGTTAAGATTTATCAATAAATAAAAGTCACCTTTTATAATAATTGCAAAGACTCCAATTAAACAAGTTATAAGCCCAATAATTTTGGTAAGATTAATTTTTTCATTAAAGAAAATACTTGAAATCAAAATTATAAATATTGGGGAAGACGTATATATAATTCCCATATTAGTAACTGTAGTAGTTTGCCCAGCTAAAAAAGGGAATGCGCCACAAACTCCACAACCTGTTGCACCTAGGAAAAAAATTTTTTGATACTCCTTTTTTATAATTTTATAATTTTTTTTTAATGACACATAAGTGAAAGGTAAGAGAATTAAAAAAACTAATGTCCATCTCCAAAATGCCAAAGAAATTGGTGGAACAAATTCTACACCACCTCTAGCTACGACTAAATTTGATGCCATAAAAATAGGCTGTATAAATAAAAGTGAGAAAGCAAAAAGATTATTATTTTTCCTACTCAATGGTTTGCTTTTGGATTATTTATTTTTTATCAAAGAACGCTTCATAAACCATCATAAAAATTGCAATACCCATTAAGATGTAAACAGGCAATACATCAAAAAAACCTATCATAGATGATCTCGTTAATGTGGTTGCTAAACCAACCAAAAAAGCTGTGGCAAGTAAAGATCCTAAAAATGTTGTGAACTTTTGCATTTTAATTATTACATTCTTTTTCTAACCAATTAGCAACCCCTAAAAACCTATGATCGTCATAACGATCACCTATTAATTGAATTCCTAATGGTAAATTATTTTCACCTTCAAGCAAAGGAAGTGAAATACATGGAGTGCCCAAATAAGACCAAACCTTATTAAATTCTGCTGTTCCTGTATTCTTCAAACCTTTTAAAGCAACACCAGGACTAGAAGGTGTTAACACTCCGTGATAATCTTCAAAAACTTCCTGGTAAGACTCATAGCTTCTTTTTTTAAAATCAATCGCCTCAGCATATTCTTTTGCTGAGTGTTTGTTTCCTTTAGCTATAGCTGTTTGCATATATTTTGATAATTTTGTCTTGTACTTTTTATAATACATTCCAAAATTATTAGCTAAATCTGTTTCATGAATAATCTGATGATATTTATGAATATCTTTAAAATATGATGGAGTGTCAAATACCTCAATATTTTTAAAAGATTTAATGAAATATTCAAAAGACTCTCTCGATTTTTTATCAATTATTTTCCAATAATCTGATTTATAGAAAATAAATTTAGGCTCATATGCTGGCCCTTTTTTTGTTTCTTCTAAAATATTTTCAGATGAATAATAAACAGTCGCTGGATCGTGATGATCTCTCTTAATTAAAACTTTTGCTAATAATGCAACATCTTGTACTGTTCTTCCAAACATACCAATATGGTCTAGTGTGTAAGAAGTTCTTAAAACACCATTTCTTGATATAAGACCATAACTTGGTTTGTAGCCAACAACACCACAATAAGATGCTGGCCTTATAACTGACCCTCCTGTTTGAGAACCTATTGAAAGCGGCGCCATTAGTGAGGCTACTGATGCAGCAGATCCGCTAGATGAACCTCCTGGTGTTCTTGAATAATCATGAGGATTTGTTGTTTTTGGTGGACCAAGATATGCTAACTCTGAAGTGGTTGTTTTGCCCATTACAATCGCTCCTGCTGCGTGTAAAAGCTCAACTACCTCTGCATTTTGAGAATAAGATTTACCTTTTCTTATTGGTGTTCCACATTCAGTTGGCATATCTACTGTTCCAATAATATCTTTTAAAGCAACAGGGATACCGTGTAACTGACCTACTGATTTTCCAGATCTTCTATGTTCATCTGCATCAGCAGCTTTTTCTAATAATATTTTTTTATCAAAATGAGCCCAAGCTTTTACATCTTTTTCAAATTTATTAATTCTTTCGATATACTTTTCACAAACCTCAACGGAAGTTAATTGACCCTCTTTAATTTTTAAAGCCATCTCTTCAACGCTGAGCGAAAATATATCAATCATTTTTTTTAATCCGCAAACAGTACTTCAGGTAACCATAAAGCAATTCCTGGAAACATATACATTAAAAACATTCCAAAAATAACAATACCCAAAAATGGCATAATACCTCTGAAAATTTCCATCAGCTCAACATTGCTTTTTTGAACTCCTTTTAAATAATAAGCAGACATTGCCATTGGGGGGGTTAAAAAGGAGGTTTGTAAATTTAAAGCGATTAACATTGCAAAGAAATATGGATTAACATCAAATATTTCTAATAAAGGTAAAAATATCGGTACAAATATAATTAAAATTTCAGTCCATTCTAAAGGCCATCCTAAAAGAAAAATTATTATTTGTGTAATAACTAAAAATTGCCATGTAGTTATATTTATTGATGTAAAGAAATGTTCAAATACTTCGTGACCTCCTAAATAAGAAAAAACTGAAGAAAAAGTCCAGGACCCTATAAACAGCCACATGATCATTGCAGTAGTTTTTGCAGTAAGAAAAACTGACTCTTTGAAATTCTGCCATTTAAGAGTTTTATAGAACCACGATAAAAGTATTGCACCAAACGCTCCTGCTGCCGCAGCCTCTGCGGGTGTAGCAATCCCAGCTAAAATTGTTCCAAGCACCAACATTATTAAACCAAATAAAGGAACAAAAGAAACAAGTACTTCTTTTAAGATTTGTGCTCTTGGTGGAATATCCTCAGCGGGTGGTTTAGGTGCTATCGAAGGATTCAACCACGCTCTAGTAACAGCATATAAAATATATAAACCAGCTAACATTAATCCTGGAAAAATTGCAGCTGCAAATAATCTTAATGGTGATAATTGGGCAATTACAGAATAAACGATTAACATTATGCTTGGAGGAATTAAAATTCCCAAACAACCTCCAGCACAAATTATACCTGATGCAAATTTTTTATCATATCCTGCTTTAACCATAGCTGGCCAAGCAAGTAATCCCATCAAAGTTACTACTGCTCCTATAATTCCTGTTGCTGTAGAAAATAATGTACAAGTAATTAATGCTGCTACAGCCATTGAGGCTGGTAATCTATGTGCAGCTAACCTTATTGCAAAAAATAATTTTGCTACTATTCCGGCTCTCTCAACCAAATATCCCATAAATAAAAAAAGTGGTACTGCTGTAAGCACGTTATTATCCATGACCGTATAAGTATTTTTAACGAATAAAGAAAATATTCTATTGTCAAATAAATGATCCATCAAAACTGGATCGTAATAAGCATAATAGCCAAAGCCTATTCCCATGGCCATTAAGGTAAATGCTATTGGAAACCCTAATAAGACTGCAAACAAAAATACACCCATCATTAAAATTGCTACTTCAGGATTAGTAAGACTAAACAGCATTTTTATTATCTTCCTCTTGAGATGTTCTCATTAGTATTTTTTCTGTCTCTTCAGCCACAACCATCCGTGCGGGCCATTGACCTACTTTAATACATAGTATTGATCTAAACACTTCACTAATTCCTTGAATAATTAATAGAATACCTGCGGCTGGTATCATGGATTTGACCATATAGATTTGAATTTGAGCAGGACTACTCCAGCTAGTTTCTTTTATCTTCCAAGCTTGAGCTGCATATTCGTAACCATAAAAAGCTAAGGCAATTACACCTGGGAAAAAGAAAATAAAGTAAAGAACTAAGTCGATCCAAGCCTGAGTTTTTTGATTAAACAATCTATAAATAACATCTCCTCTTACATGAGCCTCTGTTGCTAAACAATATGCTCCTGACATCATTAAAATAGCCCCATACATCTGCATACTAAAATCAAAATTCCACAAAGTTGGCTTATTAAATGCATATGCCATCACAACCTCATAAACTGTACCACCCATTAATATCACTATGCACCAAGAAAAAGCTTTTCCCATTGATGTACTTAAAGTGTCAGCAAATCTAATGAATGATTTCATCATAATTTTATAAATATATTAAATCTAAACAAAAAAAAAGGGGGTTTTTAAACCCCCTCTTTTAAAATTATTAAAAGTTAATTAAATTTTAACTTTTCCAATTGGACCAAACTCATTTTCATAAGCTAATTTGTAGTTCGGTTGATTCATCAACAGATACTTCATTGTTCTCTTAGCATATGCTTTCTGAGATGCGATAATTTTCTTGAAGAATGGATCTTTTCCAGAAAACTCAGCAACTATTTTATCCCAACCTTTTAACTGTTCAGCTAAAATAGCATCAGATGTTTGGTATACATTAACCTTATGCTCATTCATTAACTTAGCTAAGTCAGCTGAATATCTAACTAAAGCTTTAAAGTAGTTATCTGAGTTTGCAGCGTAAGCAGCATTTTTCAAGATAGCTTGGTGAGCAGGTGAAAGGCTGTTGTATCTTTTTTTATTCACCGGTATCTCAAACATTTCTTGAGATTGGTGGAAACTACCTAAGTGATAGTGTTTAGATACATCTTGCATTCCAAACTGTGAGTCTGATGTAGGGTTGTTAAATTCAGCAGCATCAATCAAACCAGTTTTCATTGCTGGCTGAATTTCACCACCTGGTAATTGTCTTACAACCATTCCCATAGCAGTCAAAACGTTAGTCGCTAAACCAACTGTTCTGTACTTCATTCCTTTAACATCAGATACTTTTGTTACGTTCTTTTTGAACCAACCAAAAGGTTGTGCTGGCATAGGCATATGAAAGAATCCGATATAATCGAATCCAACTGAAGCTACTGCTTCTTCATATAATTTTCTTCCTCCACCATACTCCATCCATCCCATAACTTCTTGAGATGACATACCGTATGAAGGACCAGTTCCAAAAAGTGAAGCTGCAGGATTTTTACCATACCAATATGCTGTCACCCAGTGACCCATATCTAGGTTTCCATCACTTACCGCTGCTCCGATTTCTGAAGTCTTTACAACTGAACCAACTGGTTGAAGGTCGATAGTAAGTGTGCCTCCCGACATTTCTTTAACCATGTTACAATAGTCCCCAGCCATTTCAAAAAAGATGTTAGCGCCTGAAGGCCAAGCGGCTTGCATCTTTAATGTTACATGACCGTCTGCTCTTGCAATGTTTGGCATTGCAACTGTCGCTGCAGCAACAGCTCCAGCTTTAGCAGCAGTTTTAAAGAACTTACGTCTTGAAGATGTTTTAATCTTCAATGATTTATTTTCTTTTGTCATTATTTCTCCTGTGAGTTAATTAACTAATATAATTTAAGCATAGATTGAGATTAGAGTCTTTCTAAAAGATAGCGCAGATGTCGCAGAATTTGCCACTTTTTCAATTAAGAGTAGAATTAATTTACTTTGTTCTTACAATTTCCAGTCTTAAAAAATTCATCTATATTATCAATTGCTAAGTTTGCCATGGCAATTCTAGTATCTTTAGTGGCACTACCTAAATGAGGTAAAATAAAAGCTGATTTTATTTTTAGATACCCTGGATTTAAATTTGGTTCATTTTTATAGACATCTAAACCGACAGCATAAATTTTTCTTCTGTTTAAAGCATCAATAAGAGCTTCATCATCAACTATATCACCTCTTGCTACATTGGTTATTACCGCACCTTTAGGAAAATATTCGACTGTCTCTTTATTAATCATATTTTCTGTTTCTTTTGTTGCAGGACAACAAATAGATAAAACATCAGATACTGAAAAAAGACTTTTTACATTATCATGATAGATCGCACCATCTTCTTTTTCAGGAATTAATTTTGAACGGTTATGATAATGAATTATCATTCCTAATGACTTCGCAATTTTAGCAATTTTTTGGCCAATTCTTCCCATTCCTAAAACACCCAATCTTGTTCCGGTTAATTGTTTTCCAATTAAATAATCTGCAGACCATTTCCATCCACCCTCTCTTGCAGAATCTATTCCCTCGGAAGCTCTTCTGCAAGCTCCCAATATTAAAAGGATTCCAATCTCTGCAGTAGCATCTGATAAAACTTCAGGAGTATTTGTAACAGTAATACCTCTTTTTTTTGCAGCTTCTAGATTGATATTTCCAAATCCCACTGCAAAATTTGATATAATTTTTACTGTATCTGGCAACTTATCAATTGTTTCTTTGTCCATTTTATCTGTAAGTGATGTTAAAATTCCATCACATCCTTGACTCAATTCAATTAATTTTGATTGTGAATATAATTCATCATTTGAATTAAATATTGGTTTAAATGTTTTGGTTGCTTTGTCCTCACTATCTTTAATTAATTTTCGACTAATAAGAATTTTTTTCATAAGATGTTTTTGATTATCAATTAAGATCGAATATTTTTCCAGGATTCATTATATTATTTTGGTCAATACTTCTCTTAATTGACTTCATTAGTGGGATATTGTCACCATGTTCTTTTAATAAATATTCTTTTTTATGAAGCCCAATTCCATGCTCACCAGTAATAGTTCCTTCAAGTTCTAAAGTTTTATCAATAAGTTTATTTGATAGTGTTCTGATTTTTTCGTATTCACCTTCTTTGTTTGGATCGTAACCTATAATTGCGTGAAAATTACCATCTCCAACATGTCCAACCATTGGTGCTGTTAAACCAAGTTTTTTAATTTCCTTTTCAGTAAAATTTATACACTCAACAAGATTAGATATAGGTACACAAACGTCAGTAGAATATACTTTAAAATTATTTCCTTGAGCTTTGACTGAATAGTAACAGTCATGTCTTGCTTGCCATAATTTATTTCTATCTTCTAATGACTCGGCCCATTTAAAGTCACTTCCATTATTATTTTTTGATAGTTCTTCAACTATTTTTATTGACTCTTTATTAGATTCTTCACTACCATGAAATTCAAAAAATAAAGTTGGTAGCGCCTCATAATCTTTTAATTTAGAATAATTTATGACTAGCTCCATTTGGTCTTTATTTAACATCTCAATTCTTGCAATTGGAACTCCATACTGAATTATTTCTTGAGAGGTTACAACTGCAGATTTAAGATCAGAGAACTGACATACTGCACTCATTATACTTTCTGGTACTGGAGAAAGTCGTAACTGAACTTCTGTTATAATCCCTAATGTCCCCTCTGAGCCGATAAATAAATTAGTTAAATTATATCCTGCTGATGTTTTTTTAGTTCTACTTCCAGTTTTTACTATATCTCCATTCGGTAAAACTACTGTTAGTCCTGATATAACTGTTCGCATTGTTCCATACTTAACAGCCATCGTGCCAGAAGCAGACGTTGAAGCCATGCCCCCTAATGCTGCATCTGCGCCAGGATCAATTGGGAAAAAAACCCCATCCTCTCTTAAATATTCATTTAATTGTTTTCTAGTTACATTAGCTTGAACTCTACAGTCAAAGTCCGCAGCATTTACACTTAAAATTTTATTCATTTTTTCTAAAGAAATAGTAATACCATTTGTATTTCCTACCGCATTTCCTTCCAAAGAAGTACCTGTTCCAAAAGGAACAACTGGAATTTTATTGTCATTGCATAATTTTAAAACTTTTGAAACTTCTTCATTAGTTTCTGGAAAGACTACTGCTTTTGATAAAACTGGTTCATACGTATCTTCGCCTCTTGCATAATTAGCTCTAGTAGACTCTGAGGTAGAAAATCTACCATTAAAAATTTTTTTTAATTCTGCTTGGACGTTATCGTTCATTAAAAGAATATTAATAAAAATTTAAACAAAAATACAGCTTATTTAGTCAGCATTTTCTTTATATTTTCTAGTGCTTGAGAAATGTTATCTCTAGATGCTGCAAAACTAAATCTCACATAGTCGCTGCAAGTTTTTCCAAAGGCTGTTCCAGGAACTATTGCTACCCCNGCTTCATGCATGGCNTTTTTACAAAATTCAGCACCATTCATTCCAGTACCAATAACTTTTGGAAATGCATAAAACGCTCCTCCAGGTAAACTACATTCTACGCCTGGAAGATCATTTAAACCTTTGTGGATTAAATTTCTTCTCTCTGTAAATTTAATCATCATTTCATTAATTGAGTCATCTGGACCATCAAGAGCTGCTATTCCAGCAAATTGAGCAGCTGCATTTACACATGAAACACTATTAATTAAAAGTTTATTTACATGTGGAACTAATTCTTTGGGCCAAAAACTCCAGCCTAATCTCCAGCCTGTCATTGAATAGGCTTTACTCCATCCTTCCAATACAATTAATCTTTCTCTTAATTCTGGGTAATTGAAAAATGATGGCATTTCTTTATTATCAAAAATTTGTCTACTATAAATCTCATCACTCAGAATAGTTACGTTAGGATATTTTTTTAATCCCTCAGCTAATACATCTATGTCAGATTTTTCAACAAAACTTCCAGTAGGATTATTTGGATTAATTAATATCAACAATCTTGTTTTATCTGTAATTAATGACAAAACTTTTTCAGGATTAAATTTTAAATCTTTGTCCTCTGTCAAATCATAAGGGACTGCAGTTGAGCCTGTATAATTAATCATTGACTCATAGATTGGAAATGCGGGCGTAGGATGAATAATTTCTGCACCAGGTTCGCCAAAACATTGAATGGCATAACTCATGGTAGGTTTTCCACCGGGCATGATTAAAATTCTCTCATGATCTACATCAGTATTATAACGTTTCTTAATCCATCTAGTTACAGCTTGTCTACATTCAGGAATACCATTAGACATAACATAACCATGATGTCCATCATCTAAAGCTTTTTTTGCTGCTTCAACAACATGTTTAGGAGTTTTAAAATCAGGTTGACCCAAGCCCAAGTGTATCATTGGTTTACCTTGTGCCTCTAATTTTTTTGCCTCTGCTAATACCGAGAAAGCAGACTCTGTTCCTAGTCTTTCTAAATTTTTTGCTAATTTCATATTTTATTTTTTTATTTTAGATGCTTTTTCTATAAATTAATTTTGAACTATTCAACTCTTTTAAATTTTTACAGCCCATTAAAACCATATTTCTATTAATTTCATCGTGCATATTTTGTAGCAAATGTTCAACTCCTTGCTGGCCTCCTGCGGCCAAAGAGAACAAGAACATTTTACCAAAACTGCAAGCTTTTGCACCTGCGGCAAGAGCCTTTATTACATGAGTTCCCCTTCTAACTCCTCCATCTAAAATAATTTCTAATTTATCTCCAACAGCATCTGAGATTGCTTTTACTTGATCAAAGGGTGAACGAGATCCGTCTAATTGACGGCCACCATGGTTTGAAATCATTATTGCTGTGCAACCAATATCAATTGCTCTTTTTGCATCTTCAACTGACATAACACCTTTNAATGCAAAAGGCCCATTCCATTTTTTTGCACAATACTCTGCATCTTTCCAGCCCATTGCAGGATCATATTGTTCATTAATGTATTCAATTACTGATTTAGCAATATTTGTTCCCTTGTCAGTTTTTTTTTTCACATTTGATAGTTCGAACTTTTTACCACTTAAATAGTTTAAAACCCATTCAGGACGCATTGCAAAACTCATCAAACTTTTAAGTGTGAGTTTAGGTGGAGTTGTAAAACCTGTTCTATGATCTTTTTCTCTATTACCTGCAACCAATGTATCCACAGTTAAACACATTGCATCAAAACCAGCTCTTCTAGATCTGTCAATTAAATCATCAGAAATTGATCTATCTTTATGAACATATAATTGAAATAATTTTGGTCCACTAGAAATATTTGAAACTTCTTCAATAGTATTATTACCCATTGATGACATNCTATAAAATGTATTAAATTTTTCAGCAGCTCTTGCTGAAGCTTTGTCTCCATCTGGATGATAAAGTCTTTGCATTGCNGCTGGAGATAAAAAAATTGGCAAATCGATTTTTCTTCCAAATAAAGTGGTTGATAAATCTGGCTTACCAACACTAGCTAAAACATTTGGAACCAAATCACAATCATCAAAAGAAGATGTATTTCTTCTTAAAGTCACCTCATCATCTGCACCACCATCAATGTAATGAAAAATTGGTGAAGGTAATTTTTTTTTTGCTAGTTTCCTAAAATCTTCAAAATTATAACAATCTTTTAAATTCACTATCTTCTGAATCTTAAATTATTTCTATTAAGATCTGAAATTTTCGTGCAGCCCATTAATTTCATATCTCTTACTAGTTCAGATTTATATAATTCTAAAGCTCTTTCAACACCATCTTGACCTGCTGCAGCTAATGCATATAAATAAAGTCTTCCGCCTGAGCATGCTTTTGCTCCTAAAGATAAAGCTTTTAACATATGAGTCCCTCTATGAATTCCACCTTCACAGATTACATCTAACTTATCACCAACCGCATCAACAATTTCTGCAAGTTGATCAAAAGGAGATCTTGATCCATCAAGTTGTCTTCCACCATGATTTGAAACCATTATACCTGTACATCCAATATCAACAGCTCTTTTTGCATCTTCAACAGACATAACTCCCTTTAAAGCAAAATGACCACCCCATTGAGAACAAAGTTTTTCAGCATCTTTCCAATTCATTGATTGGTCTAACATTGTAGAAAAATAGTTTCCAATTGAAGTGTTAGTGCTTGTTCCTTCTTTTACATAGTCTTGAAGATGCGGAAGTTCAAACTTGCCTTTTGTTAAATAGTTTATTCCCCATGCCGGTTTAATTGCAAAACTAAATAAACTTGACAATGTAAGTTTAGGTGGAGATGTAAAACCAGTTCTTAAATCTCTTTCTCTGTTTCCACCAGTAATGGTATCTACCGTTAAAGCCATCACATCAAATTTAGCTGCTTTTGCTCTTTCCAAACAAGCATCGTTCAAACCCCTATCTTTATGAAAATAAAATTGAAACATCTTTGGGGTATCAATCATTGATGATATTTCTTCNACACTCACTGTAGCTAATGCTGAAACACCAAACATTGTATTAAATTTTTGAGCTGCTTTTCCAACTGCTCTTTCACCATCATAATGAAAAAGTCTTTGAAGAGCTGTGGGTGCTAAATAAAAAGGTAGATCTAATTTTTTTCCAAAAATTGTAGTTGATAAATCAACATTCTC
>JGI20156J14371_10003349_pt1 | contig 11993 bp, 14 predicted proteins | sample COG_06_FD_14371 | JGI IMG/M metagenome (IMG submission 14371)
AACTGGGCGCTACTTCGTTTTACGGCTGACAGTTGCCAAGGCAATACCTATAATGGTCAATAGAGATGGCGTTATGAACCGAGGTTTATGTGGGAAATAGTATTAATCACAAAGTGGCAGTGCTTGGTGGCGGCAGTTTTGGCACGGTCATCGCCAATATTATCGCAGCCAACGGACATGCTGTGTCACTATGGGTGCGCAACGACGTTTTGTCCGGGCAAAATGCGGCGTATCTACCCGGTTATAAACTAGATTCGAACGTAACTGTGAGTGCCGATCTAGAGGGATCAGTCCAAGATTGTGGCTGCGTAATCTTTGCAGTCCCAAGTAGTGCATTTAGGCAAATCGCTCGTCAAATCTCAGGATATTTAAAAAAAGGTACCACCGTCATTAGCACGGCTAAAGGGATTGAGAACGCTACTTTCCTTCTACCGAGCCAAGTGTTACAGGAAGAGCTTTCTCAGTGTGAGATCGGCGTCATCAGTGGGCCCAATATAGCCAAAGAAATAGCTGATGGCCAAATAACAGCCACGGTTGTTGCCAGTGACAATGACGCATTTTGTAGTGAGGTTCAAGAGCTGTTGGTTTCCTCTAATTTTCGCGTGTACACCAATCACGATCAGTTTGGCGTTGAACTTGCTGGAGCCTTGAAAAACATTTACGCAATTGTGTCGGGCATAACCGATGCCATTGGGGCCGGGCAGAATACTAAGAGTGTTGTTCTGACCAGAAGCTTGGCTGAAATGAATCGTTTTGCCAGTGAATTGGGCGCTAATCCTATGACGTTTTTGGGTTTAAGCGGTATCGGTGATCTTTACGTCACATGCACATCACCTTTAAGTCGTAACTTTCGAGTTGGAGTAGCAATTGGTCAAGGTAGGACCCTTGAGCAAGCAATTGATGATGTTGGGCAAGTCGCTGAGGGCATCAATACAACGAAACTAGTAAAAGAAAAAGCGGATGAATTAGGTGTTTACATGCCCCTGGCATCCGCTTTGTATGCTACATTATTTGAAGAGCGACCGATCAAAGAGTCGTTGAGCGCAATGATGTTATCTGAACAAAATATGGATGTGGACTTTATGGTGAAATCAAATGACTGATAGTAAAACAAACGTGAAAAAACAAAGTACCTGGATAAGACTAGCCTATATGGTGCTGTTTGGGGTCTTTTTAATACCGCTGGGACGATTTGTTCTAGGCTTTATTGTTATTGGCCAGTTTTTAGTGGTGTTGGTTAAGGGTAGAGATAATGACAACCTGCGAAATTTAGGGCAGGCTCTCGGCGAATGGATATATCGAGGAATACTTTTTTTGACCTTCAATACTGAGGTGAAACCTTTTCCTTTCGAGGAATGGCCTGTCATGGAGCCTTCATCCTGGTTATTCTGCTGATTCAGAGGCAGATCAAGCAGAAGATGCTGATATTGTCGAAACAGAAGTTGTTGCAGATGATGATAGCAATATACCCACGTTTGTCGCTAGCGAAGAAGCCGAGCAGAGTGATGGGGACGAGTCGGGAAAAGATAAATAAGTTACTGGTCTAACCTTGATCAAGCAACTTTGGTGGCTTTGATTTGGATCTTTTTATTATTCGACATGGAGATACGATCGATAGTTACCCTGATAGTCACCGTAAGCTTTCAGGTGTGGGTAAGAGTCAGGTAGCATCTGCCGGCGTAGCGCATTCAAATATCATGGCAGAGATAGAAGTTGTGTTTAGTAGTTCTTATTTGAGGGCTACTCAAACCGCAGATTTGTTTTTAGGACAGCTGTCTGAAAAAAATCTCTTGAAATTAATCGGTTTGATGATTTAATGCCGCTTGGAGATAAAATGTCTGTTGAATCTCTACTGCAAAAACAACATAGCCGAGTTGTCCTATTGGTAGCTCACATGCCCATCGTGGGTAAGCTAATTGATTATTTAACTGGTGAGCAAGGAACCCACTTAGGTACTGCTAGTTTAGCCTCACTCTCAATGGACTTTCCTGGAAGGGAGATGGCCACACTTAACTGGATACACAATGCCGATTGAATTTATTAGAGAGCGAAATTTCGAAGTAAATGGTTTGACCTTAACCGCAAAAGAATGGGGTCGATCTGGTTCCATACCTGTTATTGCTCTGCATGGTTGGCTGGACAATGCAGCCACCTATGACCGAATGCTCCCCTTCATGGAAAATCTCCACGTAATTGCCCTTGATCTTGCAGGTCATGGGCGCAGTAGCCATCGATCAATGGATTCCAGTTATGATATCTGGATTGATATTGGGGAGGTCATAGCTGTTGCTGATCAAATGGGTTGGGAGCGCTTTGCTCTTTTAGGGCACTCCCGTGGGGCTGTTATTTCGGGCCTTATCGCAGGTACATTTCCTGATCGTATAACTCAAGTTGCACTCATTGACGGCTACGTTCCTAGGCCTCATGATGCGGACAGCGCAGTAAAGCAGGTAAAACAAGCAATCCGTGAGAGCAAGCGTTTTGGAGGCTCCTCACCAACATACTTTTCCGACTTTGATCGAGCCATCCAAGCCAGAGTTAATGGGTTTGTTCCATTGCAGTTAGAGGCTGCCACGCTGCTGGCTAGTCGCGGTGTTGTTGAAGGGCCCAAAGGCTACTATTGGGCTAATGATCAGCGCTTGAAAGCGGCATCTTTTGTTAAATTCTCTAAGGAGCATCTAGAGGGGTTTTTCACAGCTATCCTTGCCAGAGTACTATTGATTCAAGCGGAAAATAGTCCGTTTTCTCCCGATCGACAGCAGAGTGAATTTTTCGGTTGGGTTCCTCATATGCAAATTAAAAAAATGCCAGGTTCTCATCATTTGCATTTGGAAGATGAAGCGGAACAGGTGGCCAAAACAATTCAAGAGTTTTTTGTATAGGACATGTGCCGAAATAAGTTAGGTATTGCATGGCTTATTACTTGGACTCTAGGTCAGCCGTTATCTTGGGGTGTCTTGCATCCATAGCCCGTGCACAGGAAACCATCAGTCTACTTGGACCACAATCATAGCAATGATTAGTCTAAAATAATCTGCCACTTTTGTGGCATGCAGGCAACCCGCCAAGTCATTGNAGGCGGGGAGGGTTAATTAGATAACTACCGAGGGCTATTTAAGAAGTTTTGGCGCAAGCTAGTGTCAGATTTGAAGCGGCCNCCCATTGCACTTGTTTCTGTACGAGACGAGGCATCCATAATACCTCTGGCCTTAACGCAGTAGTGAGTAGCATCCATAAATACTGCGACGTCATCAGTTTTTAGCAACGTTTGTAAAGCGACCAAGACCTGTTGTGTTAGCCGCTCTTGAACCTGAGGGCGTTGGGCGAAAAACTTTACAATTCGGTTGATTTTAGACAATCCAATAATCTTATCACCAGGTAAATATGCAACATCAGCAAGCCCGTCGATGGTCACGAAGTGGTGTTCACAAGTGCTGATTACCTTGACTGATTTGACTTTGACCATTTCTTCGGTAGCCATTTTGTTGTCGATTAACGAAATTTTGGGAAACTCACCATAGTCGAGGCCTGAAAAAATTTCATCAACGTACATTTTAGCTATTCTATGGGGCGTTTCCTCAAGACTGTCGTCAGTTAAATCAAGCCCAAGCGCAGACACGACATCTGTCATGGCGTCCTTGATGCGTGAGTATTTTTCATCCCGGGTGAGTTGTTGGCCGCTCAACGGTGTTTCAAGACCCTTTTCAATGAGAGCATTACGAACCATTTGAGCTTCGTTTGAAAGTCGACAGTGAAAAGCTACTTTGTTTTCAGCAATGGCAGTGGATGGCATATCTGAGTTTCCTTTACAGCTTTTAGTAAGAGTTGTTTGATTAAAACTACATGGTTGATGCACTTTTAATTTTCTAGTCATTTGTCTTCGTTGCACTCATTATTACATAGTTTTTATCTACAATTATAGCTATTAAGCTTAAATAATAGGTTAGGGTCCTTACAGGGGTAAAGCTACTTACTGTCGACGGATGAGCCCTTTATATATGGTACTTTAGAACTAATAGCATTATTTAAGTCATGAAAATATATTGGACTATCACTAGCAAAATACCCCAAGACCCATTTGACTCACGGGGCGGTGCTGTTAACACAAGAATCGAACCATATTCTCAGCTTTGTGTTGAATGATTATTTTCAAGGGATAGGTCACGATAACTTACATAACCTACAGTTTAGTCTCTGAGAACATTAAGCTGCAATGCTAACAAAATAGATACTAAAGGAGCAATCGAAGGTAAGATGCTAGCTCTGCGGAGGTACTATGTCCCAAAACATTAACGTTTCAACTGAGATGGCCCAAAATAGCTCTCTGGATGACTCTCGTTGCACGGTTCGAGATTTGCTCCAGTTCGGAGAGTCCTTATTCACGGGCAGTGAACTTTATTTTGGCCATGGCACGGACAGTGCCTGGGATGAGGCAGTATGTTTGTTGTTGTTTGCGCTAGGTTTGGATACCGATACCGATAGGTCAGTTTTAGACAAAAAATTGACTGATATTGAGCAGAAGAGATATCAAGTCGCTTTTTAATCGGCGTATTCAAGAGCGAGTGCCAGCGCCTTATATAACGGGGCAAGCTTGGTTTTGCGGGTTGCCGTTTATCGTTGATGAGCGGGTTATTATTCCGCGATCACCTATAGCCGAACTAATCATGAACTATTTTGAACCATGGTTGGTGAAACATCCCTCAGCGCATACTGGATCTTTGCACTGGAGGCGGTTGTATTGGCATTAGCTGTGCTTATGGCTTTGATGAAGCTGATGTAGTGCTTAGTGATATTTCCGAAGAGGCACTGGCAGTTGCTGATCTCAATATTAGTAAGCATGAGTTAGGACAGAGAGTTAGCTCGGTCCATTCGGATCTATTCAGTGCTCTTTTGGGGCAGACATTTGACCTGATAGTGAGTAATCCACCTTATGTTGATGCTGAAGATTTAGCGTCTATGCCCGACGAGTTTCACCATGAGCCAGAGTTGGCGCTCGCCTCTGGAGCTGATGGATTGGATTTTACGCGTCGTCTATTACGTGAGGCCTCGGATTACCTCTCAAGTGAGGGTATTTTAGTTGTGGAAGTTGGTAATTCTTCGGTCGCTTTACAGGATGCTTTTCCCTTGGTGCCTTTTCTTTGGTTTGAGTTTGCGGAGGGTGATGGCGGTGTGTTTATGCTTACTCGCTCGCAGCTCGTTGAGCATCGGGAACTATTTCAATAAAACGCGTATAATGCGACCCTTAGTGGTGTTGCTCGCAGAATAAGGTTGTTCAAAAGTATGTCAGGAAATTCAATTGGAAAGCTATTTACCGTAACTAGTTTTGGTGAAAGTCATGGGCCAGCTATAGGCTGTGTTGTTGATGGTTGTCCCCCAGGTTTAGAGTTATCGCCTTCAGACCTCCAGACTGACCTAGATAGACGTAAACCAGGCCAGTCTCGTTACACCACTCAGCGTCGTGAAGATGATGAAGTGAGTATTCTATCCGGTGTTTTTGAGGGTAAAACCACGGGTGCCTCGATTGGAATGATCATTGAAAATCAAGATCAAAAATCAAAAGATTACAGTAAAATCAAAGACTTATTTAGACCAGCTCATGCTGATTATACCTACCATCAAAAGTATGGTGATCGAGATTATCGTGGTGGTGGGCGCAGCTCTGCTCGTGAAACAGCTATGCGTGTGGCGGCGGGCGGAATTGCTAAAAAATATTTGAGGGAGGTGGCTGGTATTGAAGTATATGGCTATGTTTCCCAGCTTGGCCCAATTACAGCAGCTCGCTTCGAAAAGAGTGANATAGAGAACAACCCCTTCTTTTTTCCTGATCCGGATAAGATTGNTGACCTTGAAGCCTATATGCAAGACTTGTTAAAAGAAGGTAATTCAGTAGGTGCTAAGGTCACTGTGATCGCAGAGAACNTGCCNGTGGGGCTTGGCGAACCAATATTTGATCGACTCGACGCAGAGATTGCGCACGGTTTGATGAGTATTAATGCGGTTAAAGGNGTTGAAATTGGAGCGGGTTTCGATTCTGTTAGTCAGAAAGGGTCGGAGCACAGGGATGAGTTAACTCCGGAAGGCTTTCTATCAAATAATGCTGGCGGTATCCTTGGGGGCATTTCCTCTGGGCAATCGATTTTAGCGCACCTTGCACTCAAGCCGACCTCAAGTATCCGTATTCCTGGAAAATCCATAGATAAAACAGGAAAGCCTGCTGAGGTTGTCACCACCGGGCGTCATGATCCCTGTGTTGGTATTCGCGCTGTGCCCATAGCAGAAGCTATGCTCGCAATTACCTTAATGGATCATTACTTGCGGCACAGAGCACAGAATGCCGACGTTGATAGCGGTTTAAAGCCTATTTAAGCGTTTTTCTGGGAAACTCGCTTNNTATCTAACAATTGCAAAAAAGACGTGGCAGCGTTGGATAGCGTGCGCTTAGTGTGGCAAATATAGCCCAACTCACGCTGGATTGTTCGGTGAGGGAATGGCATTACATGTAATTGATTCACTAATGTTTCAGGAAGAACACTCCAACCTAATCCGACTTCGACCATGGTACTGATGGTTTCAAGATAATTTGTAGACATCGGCGACTTCAAGGGAATTTTCTCTGATTGGAACAGATTCTGAACAATGCGACCTGTGTAGGTGTTTAATCCAGGCAATATCACTGGAAAATTGGCAAGATCTGAGAGTTGTGGCTCTGACAATTTTGAGAGAGGATGATCTTTAGCGCATATAAAGCGAAGTGGGTCGTTCCATATTTTCTGACTCAGTATATTTGGATGGTGTTCGAGGGCAAGCGTGATGACTGCGATCTCAGAGCGTCCATGCATAACCTGATCATATGCCTTTTCAGAATCCATAAACTCAATATCTAACAAAACGTCCGGTTGTTCCTGAGCGTAGGTTTTCAACAGTGGTGGCAGACGGTGTAGCCCAAGATGGTGACTAATGGCAATTCGAAGGGTGCCTGTGGCTTTGCCTGATAGGTCATTAATCGCCTGGAGGGCACTTTCATACTCGTTTAGTATATGTTGCGCCCTTGGTAGCAGCTCGATGCCGGCTTCAGTGAGGGTGACTTGCCTGGCGATTCGATCAAATAGTTTTTGGCCAATTTTAGATTCTAATAGCGCAATGCGCTTGCTGATCGTTGATTGGGTGACATCCAGTAAATTTGCAGCTTCAGAAAATGATTTACTTTCAGCCACTGCAATAAACGCATTTAGATTCTGATTATCCATCGAATTTTTCCTTAGATATTCTATTTAAGAATGATATTTATTCATATTATGAATTTATTTCATCTAAAAGCAAAGCTATAATGCAGCCTAAATAGCTATTGGGATGAACGTTATGGCGGGAAAAACGCTTTACGACAAGTTGTGGGATGCGCACCTGGTTAAACAGAACGATGATGGTTCGTCAGTACTCTACATTGATCGACACGTATTGCATGAGGTGACATCACCCCAGGCGTTTGAAGGCTTGCGCTTGGCAGGTAGGTATCCATGGAGATTGGACACCAACATTGCTACGCCTGACCACAATATTTCTACTGATCGTGAGGAAAGAGATGCTGGTGTCTCTGGCATTCCTGACGAAATTTCTAGGATTCAAGTAAAGACACTCGATGACAACTGTGATCATTTTGGCATTAAAGAATTCAAGATGAATGAGATGGGGCAGGGCATAGTCCATGTAATGGGTCCTGAACTCGGCGCCACTATGCCCGGGATGACAGTTGTTTGTGGCGATTCTCATACCGCAACTCATGGAGCTCTCGGATGTTTGGCACATGGCATTGGTACTTCTGAGGTCGAGCATGTCTTGGCGACTCAGTGCCTAGTCACCAAAAAAATGAAAAATATGAGGGTCACCGTTAATGGCGAGGTAGGACATGGCGTAACACCGAAAGATATCGTTTTGGCCGTAATTGGCAAAATTGGTACAGCGGGTGGAAACGGTCATGCAATCGAATTTGCAGGTTCGGTATTTCGCAATATGTCTATAGAAGGCCGGATGACGGTGTGCAATATGGCTATTGAGGCTGGCGCTAGGGTTGGTATGGTGGCTGTCGATGAAAAAACGATTAGCTACTGTGAAGGCCGTCAATTTGTTCCTAAAGGGGATTTGTGGAATTTAGCCGTTACTTACTGGGAAACTTTAGTGAGTGACGATGATGCCGTGTTTGATAGCGAAATTGAGATGCATGCAGAGGATATAGCGCCGCAGGTAACCTGGGGGACTTCCCCTGAGATGGTAGCTCCGGTTACAGCGATTGTGCCTGATCCAAAGGATCAGCCAGAGGGTGATCGTCGAAAAGGGATAACACGTGCCCTTGAATATATGGGCTTAAAGAGTGGTATGCCGATTACTTCCATTGCAGTTGATAGGGTGTTCATAGGCTCATGCACTAACTCACGTATCGAAGATATGCGCGAAGCAGCGATAGTTGCAAAAGGTCGGCAGGTAGCAAGCACAGTGAAACAGGTACTCATTGTTCCGGGATCTCAGATGGTAAAGGCCCAAGCTGAAGCTGAAGGTTTAGATAAAATCTTTATACAGGCGGGTATGGATTGGCGAGAACCAGGCTGCTCAATGTGTTTAGCTATGAATGCGGACAAATTAGGGGCTGGTGAACACTGCGCATCAACCTCTAATCGAAATTTCGAGGGAAGACAGGGAAATGGGGGCAGAACTCATCTTATGAGCCCAGCTATGGCCGCAGCGGCCGCAGTGGCTGGACATATTGTTGATGTTAGACCCTGGTTAACAGAAGGAGAAGCAAGATGAAGGCTTTTACTAAGCACCGTGGTTTAGTCGGCCCTATGGATCGTGCCAACGTTGATACTGACATGATTATTCCCAAGCAGTTTCTCAAATCCATAAAACGTAGTGGTTTTGGCCCGAATTTATTTGATGAGTTGAGATATTTAGATCAAGGAGAGCCAGGTCAAGACTGTAGTAATAGGCCATTAAATCCTGATTTTCCATTGAACGAGCCGCGTTACAAAGGCGCTTCGATTTTGTTGGCGAGAAAAAACTTTGGGTGCGGCTCTAGTCGTGAGCATGCCCCATGGGCGCTAGAGGATTATGGTTTTAATGCGGTGATTGCGCCTAGCTATGCAGATATTTTTTACAATAATTGCTTCAAGAATGGCGTATTGCCAGTTATTTTAACTGAAAGTGAAGTTGATGAACTTTTTCAAGAGCTTGCTAGTGATGAGGGCTATCACCTTGATATTGACCTAGCAGTACAAACAGTGACGACTGACTCAGGTAAAGTATTTAGTTTTGAACTTGATGAGTTTAGAAAGGAATGTCTTTTAATCGGGCTAGATGAAATTGGTTTGACGTTAACAAGCTCTGATCTTATTAAAGAATATGAAATTGAACGAGAAAAGCAGCATCCCTGGGTATTTGGAGCGATCAAATGAAAAATAGAAGAGTGCTTGTGCTTCCTGGAGATAACATCGGGCCAGAAATTATTGCCGAAGCTGTAAAAGTTCTTGATCGTGTGAACGGTAAGTTCGATTTGAATATCGATCTTGAATATGGAGATTTAGGTGGAGCTGCCATTGATGCTTCGGGGGAACCCTGCCCGGAGGCCACTTTGGTCAAAGCGAAGGCGGCGGACGCAATTTTATTGGGTGCGGTTGGAGGGCCAAAATGGGATGGTATTGAGCGTCACTTGCGCCCTGAAAAAGGGCTCTTAACTATTCGGTCCGCTCTGGATCTATTTGGTAATCTGAGGCCTGCAATTATGTACCCGCAGCTGGCCCATGCTTCATCACTGAAGGCTGAGTTTGTCTCTGGGCTAGACATACTAATTGTAAGAGAGTTAGTTGGCGGTATTTATTTTGGTGAGCCTCGGGGCATTCGGACGCTTAACAATGGTGAGCGAGAGGGCTTCAACACATACAAATATGCAGAATCAGAAATTCGTCGCATTGCTCGAATGGCTTTTGAGGCAGCGATGGTCAGAGATAAACGTCTTTGCTCTGTAGACAAGTCTAATGTTCTAGAAGCAACCATTTTATGGCGAGAGATAGTTGAGCAGATTAGTCTGGAATACCCGGAGGTTGAGTTAAGTCATATGTACGTTGACAACGCAGCCATGCAGCTGGTTAAAGAGCCTAAGCAATTTGACGTGATAGTTACAGGGAATATGTTTGGCGACATACTCTCGGATACAGCTGCAATGTTAACTGGCTCTATCGGCATGTTGCCTTCTGCTTCATTGGATAAGAATGGCGTAGGTATGTATGAGCCCTGTCATGGTTCTGCTCCAGATATTGCTGGTCAAGGTATCGCTAATCCACTGGCTACGATTTTATCTGTCGCAATGATGTTGCGCTACTCACTTAACGCACCCGGTGCTGCAGATGCGATCGAATCTGCGGTGAGTTCGGTACTTGATGATGGGCTTAGAACTGGCGACATTTTCACAGAGGGAATGACGAGGGTTGGTACCGTAGATATGGGTGACGCAGTGGTTCGTGCCCTGTAACTATAAAACAATTATTAATAGACAATGTGTGATCGTGAAGTCATAGGTAAATAAAATGAACAAGACGGGATTAATTGGATGGCGCGGAATGGTCGGCTCGGTGCTTATGGAGCGCATGAGAACTGAAGGTGACTTTAGTCACATTGAGCCAATCTTTTTTACCACCTCTCAAGCAGGGCAGGCGGCACCCGATGTTGGAGGCAAAGCTTCCTTGCTTGAAGATGCATTTGACATTGATGCATTGTATGAAATGGATATTATTCTGACTTGCCAAGGCGGTGACTACACCAACAAGGTCTATCCGTTATTGCGAAATAAAGGCTGGAAGGGTTATTGGATTGATGCTGCCTCAGCTTTACGAACCGGTAATAAGTCAATTATTGTTCTTGATCCTGTAAATATGCCCTTGATCAAAAGAGGTATTGCCAATGGCGTAAAGGATTTTATCGGAGGCAACTGTACCGTTAGCCTTATGCTCATGGGGCTTGGTGGCTTGTTTAATGAAGGTTTAGTTGAATGGGCATCCTCCATGACCTACCAAGCCGCTTCTGGGGCTGGGGCCAAAAATATGCGTGAATTGATTAGTCAAATGGGTGTAATTAATCAATCGGTAGGTGATCAGTTGATGGACCCTTCTTCAGCAATTCTTGAGATTGATCGCAAGGTTGCAGGGACTCTCCGTGGAGATTCACTTCCATTAGATAACTGGGGATATCCCTTGGCAGGCAGTTTACTGCCCTATATAGATGTTCAGCTTGAGAATGGCCAAAGCAAAGAAGAGTGGAAGAACCAAGTTGAGACAAACAAAATCCTTGATCGTGAATCCAATCCTATTCCTCTGGACGGGTTATGTGTTCGCATTGGATCCATGCGATGCCATAGTCAGGCGCTGACTATAAAGCTGACTAAAGATGTGCCGATGGACGACGTTCATTCTATTTTAGATGAGGCGAATCCTTGGGCTCAGGTTATCCCTAATGATCGAGAAGCTTCTCTAGCTAAGTTAACTCCCGCTGCAGTCACAGGTTCACTAGATGTACCCGTGGGTCGTCTGCGCAAGATGAATATGGGCTCTGGATATCTTTCAGCATTTACGGTGGGCGATCAGCTGCTCTGGGGGGCGGCTGAACCCTTACGTAGGATGCTCCGGATCATAGTAAATGCATAACGCTAGAGTCGTATTCTAGATCGTCAATTTAGCGTTTCAATCTCTTAGATGACTCCTTGTTATTTGTGATACTTATTCTGAGGGTCGCTTTTCTTCTGCGTTTTTATCATAGATTAAGCATGTGATAGTTTGTTATGATTCTTGGCAAGGATAATCTATTTACCCAACAGGGAAACGAACATGGTAGCCGGTAAGATATCGTTTAAAGCTTTTCTTTTGGCTAGCCTGCCTCTTTTTCTCACCTCTGTAATTTCAGCAGCGGCTGTAGATGCAAGTGAACTAGATTCAATATCTGATGAATTTTCAATA
>JGI20156J14371_10003350_pt1 | contig 11993 bp, 9 predicted proteins | sample COG_06_FD_14371 | JGI IMG/M metagenome (IMG submission 14371)
AAAAGATAATTTTTTCATTCTTTTTAAAATTATCTATCCATTTTATTGTATCTGGTTCTTTTGAAAGTAATGTCCGCACTCTCCATTCAACTAAATTATTTGGTGTAAAAAAAGTAATTTGATTTCTGTCTTCTAATTTTATTTTTTTGTAAGATTTTTCTTGTAGAAAAAAAATTAGCCAACCAGTGAAGTTTCTTCTAAAAAATAAAAAAAAAATCTTATTTAAAAAATAAACTATTTTAAACAACAAATAAGAAGACAATTTAAGCATTTGTAAAATATTTTGGCTATTAATAATTTTATATGTTATACAAAAATTAATTATTAAATAATATCATTTTTTTCTATTAAAATATTTCATATGAGATCATCCAAAATTAATTTGCTAGATTGTACTTTAAGAGATGGAGGTTATTACAATAATTGGAAATTTGATGAAAAATTAGTAAATAAATATTTAAATGTAATATCTGAATATGTTGAATATGTTGAAATAGGCTTTAGATTTTTTAATAAAGACTCATCTTTAGGAGAAACTGCATACTCAAAATCTTCTTTTTTAAAGAAAATAACAAAACCTAAAAATTTGAAATTAGGTGTTATGATTAATGCAAGTGATTTAATTTTTTATTCAAAAAATAACACTATTACAGCAGTAAAAAAAATTTTCCCAATCAAAGAACGAAAAATTAGTTTTGTAAGAATTGCATGTCAATCATTTGAGGTTGAAAAAATTTTACCTGCAATCTCATTTTTAAATAAGAATTATGATGTGATGGTAAATATAATGCAAATTTCAGAGTTAAATGAAACTATTTTAAAAAACATGTGTAATTTATTACAGTCTAAGATTAAATGTTTGTACATTGCTGACAGCTTAGGATCTTTGGCTCCGAATGACGTGATTAATAAAAGTAAAATTTTAAAAAAATATTGGAATGGTGAATTGGGCATTCATGCACATGATAATATGAAAAATGCTCTAAACAACACTCTTAAAGCAGTTAAAAGTGGTTTTAGTTGGGCTGATGGTACAATTTTAGGAATGGGTAGAGGTGCGGGTAATGCTAAAATAGAAGATCTCATAAGAAAATTAAAAAAAGAAAAACCTAATAAAATTTATAATTTAATAGAGAGCGATTTTGTTAAACTTAAAAAAAAATATAAATGGGGATCTAATAAATATTATAATCTTGCGGGTAAATATAGAATTCATCCAACGTATATACAAACAATACTAAATGACAAAAGGTATAAAAAATTTGATTATATTAAAATTATTAATAATTTAAAAAAAATTAATGCATCTAAATATAATCCAAATGAGTTAATGTATTCATTATTTGACAAGGTATCTAAAAAAAAAATTCAAACTCTCAAAAATATTAATAACATTAATCAAAAAAAAGCCTTAATATTAGGCTCTAATCCTATTAATCTTAAAAATAAGAAATTTTTAGAAAATAAAATTAAAAATGAAAATTATTTTGTTTTAGCTCTAAATACCACAAAGCATTTAAGTGAAAGTTTTATTAACTATAGGGTTTCTAGTCATCCATTGAGACTTATTTCAGAAATTGAAAATTTCAAAAAAACAAAATCTAAAATTATTTTACCAACAGGTATATTGCCATCAAATATTTTAAAACAAGTAAATATGAAAAGCATTTATTTTTATGATATGATTATTAAACCAAATTTATTAACGATAAATAAAAACTATTGTATCTTGCCCAATGCTATGTCGATTGCATTTGCAATTGCAGTGCTAATAAGATGGCGTTTTAAGTATATTGAATTAGCAGGGTTTGATTTAAGAAACAATTCAGCAGATAATACAAAGGGTATCTTGAAAAGGATAAATAAAATTAAAAAGAAAATTATTTTAAAAAACCCCAAAGATTTGAATATCATATAATGTTAGATTATTTAATTGTTATACCGGCACGTCTTAAGTCATCAAGATTTCCAGGCAAACCACTTGAGAAGATTAATGGTAAAGAATTAGTTTTGCATGTTTTGGAAAGGTGCAATTTAACCTTTGATAAGAAAAAAATTGTAGTAGCAACAGACTCAAAAAAAATCCAAGATTTTGTTAAAAAAAAAAATTTTAATTCTATTATGACTTCAAAATATTGTTTAACAGGCACTGATAGAGTATCCGAAGTGTCAAAAAAGATAAAAGCGAGGATGTATATTAATGTTCAAGGAGATGAACCACTAGTTAATTCTAATGATATACAAAAAATAATTACTGAAAAAAAAAAATTTAAAGACCATGTTATTTGTGGGATGACAAAAATTAGTGACAACGAAAACCCTATGTCATTATCAATACCAAAAGTTATATTTGATAGAAATTTAAAGATGATCTATATGTCTAGATCTCTCATACCAGGAAAAAAAACAAATGAAGGAACAAAAAAAGTTCCAATTAAAGTTGGTTTAGATGATAAAAAATTTTCATACTGGAAACAAGTTTGTATTTACGCTTTCTCAAAGCAAGATTTGAAATTCTATGGAAAAAAAAAGAAAAAAAGTTACTTAGAAAAAATAGAAGATATTGAAATTTTAAGATTTTTAGATTTTGACAAAAAAATTAAGATGGTTAAAACAAGCAAAGGAACAGTTGCTGTAGATTATCCAAAAGACATTAAACTTGTTGAGAAATTAATTAAAAAAAATGAAAAAAAATAATATTATCGTTTTTTCAAACGATAATTTTAATTTTATTAATAAATTTTTATATTTTCAAAATAAGAACACCTTAACTATAATTGATATATTAAGAGATAAATTTAAAATTAGGCTAATCTCTAAAGGAAATAAATTTAAAACAATTAATAAAAAAAAAGTTGAAAATGTTGTTAAAGGAAATTTTTTTAATCTAATAAAAACTATTAAAGGTAATAACGACATAAAATTTTTATTTATTTCAATAACACCATTTAATTTTTTTTATTTTCTAATTTTAAAACTTTTTTTTATTAAAAAAGAAAAAATATTTATTTTTTTAAGAAGCGATGGATTTAAAGAATATCAAGTAAAATTACCTTTTATAGGATATTATGTATACTTTTTTATGTTTAAAATCTTTGAATTAGGATCTAGATTTTTGTCGTGTTCAAAGTATTTTGAAAAAATAAAAAAATTTAAAATTTTACTACCATCTGAATTAGATAATCTTTGGTTAAAAAAAGATTTTAATAAAAAGATTCATAAAAAGATAAGCCTTTTATATGTGGGAAGATTCAGAAAAGAGAAAGGTTATACAAACTTAATTAATATTTTTAAGAAAATGAATAAAAGACTTGATGGTTATAGTTTATATTTGACTTTAGTAGGATCAGAAAAAAAAGAGAAATTTAGAGAAAAAAATATAAAAATTATTAAACAAGTTAATAATGACGAAAAGCTAAAAAAAATTTATGACTCCCATCAAATTTTCATTTTACCCTCGTACACAGAAGGGTACCCTCAAGTAATTTTAGAAAGTTTTTCAAGAAAAAAACCGGTAATAATTTTTAATGAGATCAAATTTTTAAAAAAAATTTTTCCAAAAGGTTTGTTTGTTTCGGAAAGAAATGAAATCGCTTGTACAAAAACTATTCAACATATATTATCTAACTATAATAAGATTATTCTTGAAATTGATAATATAAATTTAACCCTGAAGAAAAATTATAAATTTAATCTGATTAAACATTTACAAGGTTAATATGAAATATCTCAATTTAGATAAACAAATTATATTTAATTTTTTAATATTTTTTTTTCCAATATCATTTTTAGTTGGAAGAGCGATTGTTGAACTACTTCTCTTCATTTTTTTTATAACTACATTAATATATTGCAAGAAGTGGAAAAATTATCTTTTTGATAAAAACTTTATAATTATTTTACTATCTTTATTTTATCTATCAGTCTTTTTTAGTACTTATATCAATATAGAAATTTTAGCTCAAACTACAGATCAAAACTTACTATTAAAATCTCTAATTAACTTCAGGTATGTTATCTACATAATAAGCATTTGGTTTGTGTTTCAAGAAATTAAATTAGACAAAAGATTTTTTTTAATAACTATATTTGTTTATTTAATTTTTCTAATTGATGGTTATTTTCAATTTTTTACAGGTGAAAATTTACTAGGTTACTCAATGCCTTCTGGAAGAATTTCAGGTATTTTTGAGACTGAATATATTTTTGGTAGCTATATTCAAAAAGTAATTCCAATAATGATTACATTATTTTATTTAACTTTTGAGGCAAAATTAAAAAATAAATCTCTTTATTTTTTTCTAGTTTTATTTTTAAGCACAGTTATAATTTTATTATCTGGTGATAGAGCGGCAATTATTATTTTTGTTTTTTATTTAACTATAAGTTTTTTGCTTGTCCCATCTTATAGAAAAATACTGTTAATGAATTTTTTAATTTCTGGTGCGGTATTATTTTTAGTTGTTTCTTTTGGAATGGGTAAAAACATTGGTACTTTGGAGCAAAGATATAATCCCGAAAGTACTTATAATGCACATTCTGGTCAAACCAAAATTAATCACCCAATATTTAAATATATTCCAAGAGATCATCTTGGTCATTTTTTAGTAGTTAAAGAAATGGCCAAGGATAATTTGTATTTTGGAAAAGGTTTAAAATCATTTAGATTTATGTGTAGAGGCAAGTTAGGAAATTTTTATCCTATAGACGGGGGGGTGTGCTCTACTCATCCACATAATTATTATCTACAATCTGTATCAGCGGGAGGTTTAATAAGCTTATTTTTTCTATCATCAATATTTATTTTAATATCGTTTAAAATGATTAATATTTTTTTACAGTTATTTAAAAAAACAAAAAATAATGAATTATTGACACTTTCAACAATTTGTATTTTTGTTTATTTATGGCCCTTAATTCCAACAGGAAGTTTTTTTAGTAATTGGATCTCGGGGTTTAATTGTTTTGCATTAGGGCTGTTTTTATTTATAAATTCAAAATCTAATAGCGAACAAAATAAATGATATTAAATATTTTTTTAATTTTGATATTTTTAAATATTTTTCTTTGTCTTAATTATCAATATCTAGGTAATAAATTCAAAATATTTGATTATCCTGACAAGAAATTAAAGATTCATAAAAAAAAAACTCCCTTACTAGGAGGTATATTTTTTATTTTGAATCTTTTAATATTAGTTTTTATTGATCAAAGCTTTTATGAAATTTTTTCTTTTGAGAAATATAGAGAGATGATTTCATTTATTATTTTAATCTTATCATTTTTTTTTATAGGACTTTATGATGATAAATATAGGATTTCCTTTGAAATAAGAATTGTCTTAGGAGTTTTATTCACTTTAATGGCTGTTTTGATAAATCAAAATTTGAAAATCCACGATTTATTATTTTCTTTTTATGAGCATCCAATTTTTCTTAAAAATTTTAGTTTATTTTTTTCCTTATTTTCTATCCTAGCATTTATACACGCTACAAATATGTTTGATGGAATTAATTCGCAATTGATTATTTTTTATTTGATCTTAAATACTTTTTTATTTTTTATATCAGATCATAACTCCATCTTCTTATTTTTTTATCCTATACTGATATCCTTACTTATTTTAAATTTTAATGGAAAAATTTTTTTAGGAGATAGTGGTTCATATAGTTTGGGAGCGACGTATAGCTTCTTTATTATTTATCAATACACCACTTTTAAAAAAATTTTTTTTGTAGAAGAAATTTTAATTTTGACACTTATTCCTGGTTTAGAACTTTTAAGACTTTCATTTTATCGGGTTTCAAAGGGAAGAAATATTTTTTCTGGGGATTTAGAGCATATTCATCATTTATTATTAAAAAGATTTAGCCAAATTCAGACAAATTTAATAGTTTCTATTTTAATAATTATTCCAATATTTTTTTTATTATTTGCCCAAATAAATTTACACTTGATAGTCTTTATTAGTATATTATCCTATTTTTTAATCATTTATCTTTTGAAAAAATAAATACATGGATGTTTTAATTACTGGTGGAGCTGGATATATAGGAAGTACAGTTGCAAATTTGTTTTTAGATAAAAAACACAAAGTTTCAATTATTGATAATCTATCAACAGGAAAAAAAATTAATGTTCCAAAAAGATCTATTTTCTATAAGTGTGACATTTCAGATAAAAAAAAAGTAAAGAAAATTTTAAAGAAGAAATTTGATGTAGTTTTACATTTTGCGGCATATGCCAACAATAATGAGTCAATTAAAAAACCAAATAAATACTTAAAAAATAACTATATAAAAGCTAAAATTTTTCTAGAATTATGCATTGCATCTAATATAAAAAATTTTATTTATTCATCCACCGCAGCTATTTATGGGAATAATATTAAAAAAGTAAAAGAAGATGAAAAGCCAAAACCTCTTTCACCTTATGCAAAATCAAAATTAAGTTTAGAAAAATTTTTTTATAAAAAAAAAAGTAAAATTAATTTTATTATTTTAAGATATTTTAATGTAGGGGGAGTTGAAAAAAAACTTAGATGTGGTTTTAATATTAAAAATGATAGTTTAATTTCTAATTTATGTAAATCTTTTGTTAATAATAAGGAATTTTTAATTTATGGTAAAACTTATAGTACAAAAGATGGTACACCAATTAGAGATTACATTCATGTTACAGATTTAGCTAAAATTCATTTTAAATTAAGTCAAAAAATTCTAAAAAAAAATTATTGTGATGTTTTTAATTGTGGTTATGGAAAACCAATTTCAGTAAGAAAAATGTACGATATTTTTTCTAAAGTATCCAAAAAAAAACCTAAAATTGTATATAAAAATAAAAGATCAAAGGATATTTCTATTTCTATTTCAAATGTGTCTAAATTAAATCGTGAAATTTATATTAATCATAAAGAAAGTAAGTGGTTAGATTTAGCCAAAACTTCGATAGATTGGTATAGGAATACTCAATAATAATATAAATTTTTACAAAATATGAAACATTTTTATCTACTCTGGAGCTTACTTGACAAAAGTCAAAGATTGTATTTTTTTTATATGGTTTTTTTAATGTTGATCCAAGCAGTACTTGAAATATTAAGTATTGCATTGGTTATACCTTTTACAGCTCTAATATTAGATCCTAGTCAAAAAACAGATTTATTAATTTTAGATAATTTGAGTTTTTTTATAGAAAGTTATGAAAGAGAAAGTTTATTGCCTATTTGTGCGACAATTTTTTTTATAATTTTTGTAATTAAAAATATTTCTTTAGTTTTTATCTATAATTCTATTTACAATTACACAAAAAATGTAAGAGCAATAATTTCTACCAAGCTCTTGTCAAAATATTTAAAACAAAATTACGAATATTTTGTAAAAAATTCTTTCTCTAAAATTCAAGCAAATTTAACTGGTGAAGTAAATGCATTACTTAATAGTTTTTTTATTCCCGCACATATAATTTTAAGTGAAGTTATAATTTTTATATCTGTATTTTTTTTACTAATTCTAACCAACAACATTCAGGGAACATTAGTGGTACTGCCCACTTTAATAATAGTTGGTTTTATTCTTAAGAAAGTAAATAAGAATATAAAAAAACTTGGTAGTGACAGACTTATCAACAATAGAGATAATGCAAAATTAACTCATTATATTTTACTCGGTGTAAGAGACATTCTACTGATAGGAAAAACTAAAAAAATTTTAGAATATTTTAATAAACTGCAACTTAAAATGGGGAGCGTAGAGGCAAATTTAAATATTTTAAAACTATTACCAAAAAATTTAATTGAAGTTTTTGGTTTGTTAACATTTTTAATATTAATTATATATTTATTTAATCAAGGTGAAGAAAATGATCAAATTATAACTGTTCTTACTTTTTATTTTATAATCGCCTATAGGATATTGCCCTCAATAAACAAAATTTTTGCGAATTATCAATTAGTAAAATTTGCGAAAAACTCAGTATCAATTATTGGAAAAGATTTAAATTTAGAAGATAAAATTGAAATAAGCGACGATCAAGAACAAAAATTTAATTTTCAAGATAATATTGTTCTTTCAAATATAAATTTTGAATATGAAAAAAATATTAGAGTATTGAATAATATAAATTTGGAAATAAAAAAAAATGAAATAGTTGGTATAAAAGGAGATAGTGGTTCAGGCAAAACAACTTTACTAAATATTATTTCAAAACTGTCTTCTCCAACTTATGGGAAAATACTAATAGATAATAGGATTTTGAATATTAAAAAAGATATAAGAAGTTACCAAAATTTAATTTCATTAATTTCACAAGATACTTTTTTAATTGAAGGATCAGTAAAAGAAAATATTCTGTTAGGTACAGAAAAAGAATTTGATGAAAAAAAGTTTCAGTTTTCTTTAGATTTTAGTAAAGTCCAAGATTTTTTAGAATTATTACCTCATGGTGTTGACACTCTTATAGGAACAAATAGTAAAAGCATTTCATCTGGACAAAAACAAAGAATCGCTATTGCGAGGCAAATATATTCTGACCGAGAAATATTAGTTTTTGATGAAGCAACTAATGCGCTTGATGAAAAAAGTGAAAAAATTATCTTAAACAATATTAGGAGCTTAAAACATAATAAGACAATTATTTTAGTTTCACATAATCCTGAAAATTTGAAAGTATGTGACAAAATATATTACTTGGAAGGTGGAAACTTAATAGAAAAAAATTATGATTAAAATAAAAATTATTAATACGTTTCTTAAAATATGAAAACATGGTCTTTCAAAATAAAAAATAAAAAATTTTTAATCTTTCTTATATCAATTATTTTAATTTTATTTATCTACTTATTTCTTAAAGTATCCAATATTGTTAAAGAAGGTTATGATAAACAAAGTAAAATAGTTGAGATAACTAAATCAATAATTCCCAATCATTATATTAAGAAGATCAAAGATAACTTATTTTTTGTTTCTAACCTTAAAGCTAGAAATGATTATTTAGAAATACAAGTGAAAAAGTTTGAACAAGGTCTTATTGGTGAAAAATTTAAATCTGATATAATTATGCTTAATTCAGATAAATATGAAATTAATTACTTTTTCACTCCATTCAAAAGGTTAGACGTAAATCTTGGATGGAATGCTGAAACAAATTCTTTAAGAGCACATTATGCAGAAATCAATAATGATAAAATATTTTTAATTTCTGGAGAAGGTCAAACTATTTATTTTGATAAGAAAAATATCTTTACAGATAATTTATTTTTTCAAGATTTACCAAATAATATTCAGGATATTTTGAAAATGGATAATTCAAAATTAATTGGAATTAGAGATTTATTTTTTTATGATGACAAGATTTTAATATCAATTATGACAGAAAATCAAAAAGGTATCACAATAGATCTTTATATGGCTGATCTAAACCTCGAAAAAATAAGTTTTGAAAAGTTTTTTGAATCAGGTGAATACTGGAACAAATATAATGTTTTCTCAGGGGGAAGAATTGAAAGATTTCAAGAAAATAGTATCTTATTTGCCATTGGATATGCTCATAAAAAGGATATGTCACAAGAATTAGATAATTTATTAGGCAAAATTATTAAGATTAATTTGTCATCTAAAAATCATGAAATAATTTCAATAGGGCACCGAAATCCTCAAGGATTAAAATATTTAGATAAATATGATCTTATTATAAATTCAGAGCATGGTCCAAAAGGTGGAGATGAAATTAATATTAACAAATTAAAAGGAGATAAAAAAATAAAGAACTACGGATGGGATTTAGCCTCTTACGGAACGGCTTATGATGGCACTGATCCCTACAAAAAATCGCATTCTAAATATGGTTTTGAAGAACCATCAATTTATTACACACCCTCAATTGGTATAAGTGAAATTGTATATATGGAAAATAATTCATTTTGTGAAAAAAAATGTTTGTGGGCTTCATCTTTGAGGGCTAATTCACTATATTTAATTGATGTAAATGATGATTTTAAAAAATTTACCTCAAATGGAAGAATTTTTCTTAAGAATAACAGAATAAGAGACATTGATTATGATAAAGATTTAGACCTAATTATCTTAATGAGTGAAAATATTCCTGCAATTATATCTTTGAAAAAGATTGGAAATTTAAGATGAATTTTTCAGAAGCATTAAATAAAACTATTAAGAATTTTAATAGATAAAATTTATGCTTTTTCTTCAAATACCTCTTTTTTTTGTAAGTATTATTTTTTTTTCACTATCGATTTCAGGATATGGAAAACTGATAAATTTAAAAAAAAAGAATAATTTTTTTTTAGAAATATTTTTAGGTTTTATAATAATTTCGTTTATTATAACCTTAATTCATTTCTTTTTTAAAATTAATCTTATCATCAGTTNTCTGATTTTTATATTTGGATTAGCTTTATTCATACAAAAACAAAATATTAAATTTATAAAATTATTAAAAAANAATAATATTTTTTATCTTTTACTAATTTTTTTTCTCATTCCTATGTTTTTATCACAAAAGTATCATGAGGATTTTGGATATTATCATCTTCCATATGCGTTGGCATTTTTAGAAGAAAAAATAGTTTTTGGCTTTGCAAATATAGATAAGTCTTATGTTTATAATTCCATATGGCTGAATCTAAATTCAATTTTTTTTTTAACGGAGAACAATTTCAATTTTTTAACATTACCAAGTTACCTTTTATATTTAACTTTTTTATTATTTTCAATTAGTGAAATTCTCTCAAAAAAAAATATATCAATTAGCGATTATTATTTGATTGTCGCATTATTTTATTTCATATTGAAATTTACTAGAATTTCAGAATTTGGAGTGGATTTACCTGCTATAATATTCTCTATTTTAAGTGTTTATTTTTTTATAAAATTTTCTGAAACAGATATTTTAGAGGATAGGATAATACTTTTTTATTTAACATTAATTTTTTCAGTATTTTCAATATTTATTAAATTAAGCTCACTATTATTAATTATATTACCATTTTATATTTATCTAAAACATTTTAAAGATTTAAAGCTTATTGTTTTTAATTATAGATTTATATTTATTTTACTATTTGGTATTATCTTTTTAATCCAACAATTTATTTATACTGGGTGTATATTGTTTCCCACCAATTTAACTTGTCTTAATGTTAATTGGTTTAATTCTGATTTCTTAAATTTATCAAAAGATTTAGAGTTGGTTAACAAAAGTTATTATCATAAAGCAAATGATTTTTATTCTGCAGACGAATATCTAAGTAATTTTACTTGGTTTTCTTTTTGGGTTAAGAGGAATTTTATTGAAATATCTGAGCATTTTTTAACATTAATCGTACCAATTCTATTTTTAACAATATTTTTAAAAGAAAAAAAAAAAATAATAATTTTTTTTAAAGAAAAAATTTTTCTTTATTTTTTCTTAATTACTAGTTTATTTTTTTGGTTGAATTTTTCTCCAGTTTATAGATTTGGAGTCCATTTATTTGTTACTCTAGCTTTTGTAATATTTCTAAATTTTTTGATCAAAAAAGAATTTTCAAAAAAAATATTCATAATTTTTATAGCAATATTTTTGATATTCAATTTTTCTAAAAATATTTTGAGAGTTTTAAATGAAAAAAGCATATTTTTGGGTATAAAAAAAATTGAGAATAAATATTTGATAAATGAAACTAGCAGCAATAAATATGTAAAAGTTTATTACCCTGATATTAAAAAAAACAGTTTCAATGGTTGGCAAGGAAGGCTTTGTTGGGATATACCATTTATATGTTCTTGGAAAAAAAATATTGAAACGAAGGAAATGAATGGATATTTGTTTATTAATAAATCAAATAGATAATTTATGATAGACAAAAATTCTTTCAGACTTTCAATTTTAATCCCACGTTATAATGAAATCAAAAAATAAGATTAACATACATTTTATAAACTAATGAATAGTATAAAAAAACTTAAAGTTGGAATAATTGTTGATGATATAAA
>JGI20156J14371_10003354_pt1 | contig 11980 bp, 12 predicted proteins | sample COG_06_FD_14371 | JGI IMG/M metagenome (IMG submission 14371)
AACAATAAGACCGGCGCGCTGATTGAATGGTCCGCCACAGCGGGCGCTGTCATGATGGGCGCTGACCCAGCGCTGCTGCGCCGTTATGCGCAGTCTCTGGGTCTGGCCTTTCAAATTGCTGATGACATATTAGATGTGGAAGGCACGATTGATGTGGTGGGCAAAGCCACCGGGAAAGACAGCGCTCTGGCAAGGCCACTTTTGTCTCCTTATTGGGGCTTGAGGGGGCCAAGCTGCGGGCGCAAGACTTGGTGGATGAAGCCTGTGTGGCATTGGACGATTTTGGTGATCGCGCCAATATCTTAAAAGCAGCGGCGCGATTTGTTGTGTCGCGAGATCTATGAAAAGGCAGCGCGCGTGACACAAACACCTCCCCACACTCCCTTGCTTGATCGGGTCTCCACGCCTGCGGATTTGAAGATCATGAGCGACAAAGAGTTGCGGCTCTTGGCAGATGAGCTGCGGGCGGAGACGGTGTCTGCGGTCTCTGAAACCGGCGGGCATCTTGGGGCGGGGCTCGGGGTGGTTGAGCTGACTGTTGCGCTGCATGCGGTTTTTGATACGCCAAAAGATCATTTGATTTGGGATGTGTCGCACCAAACCTATCCGCATAAAATTTTGACAGGGCGGCGCGATCGCATTCGAACTCTGCGGCAAAAAGGCGGGCTCAGCGGCTTCACCAAACGCAGCGAAAGCCCCTATGATCCTTTCGGGGCCGCACATTCCTCAACCTCCATTTCGGCGGCACTCGGCTTTGCTGTGGCGCGTGATTTGGGTGGTGCGCCCGAACATGGGATTGGTGATGCCATTGCCGTGATTGGTGACGGGTCCATGAGTGCCGGCATGGCCTTTGAGGCGATGAACAATGCGGGCCATTTGAAAAAACGCATGATTGTCATTCTCAATGACAATGAAATGTCGATTGCCCCGCCTGTTGGCGCCTTGTCGTCTTATCTCAGCCAGCTCTACACCGGCGCGCCCTTCCAAGAGTTTAAGGCGGCAGCCAAAGGGGCGGTGTCGCTTTTGCCTGGTCCATTTCAGGAAGGGGCAAAGCGTGCGCGGGAAATGCTGAAACATATGACCGTTGGCGGCACGATGTTTGAGCAGCTGGGCTTTAGCTATCTCGGCCCCATTGATGGGCATGATCTTGAGCAATTGCTGCCGGTGCTGCGCATGGTGCGCGACCGCGCAACCGGTCCGATGTTGATCCATGTCATCACCCAAAAGGGTAAGGGGTACGGCCCGGCGGAAGCTGCGCGTGATAAAGGTCATGGGGTTGGAAAATTTGACGTGGTGACCGGCACACAGGCCAAATCCATCCCCAATGCACCTTCCTATACATCTGTTTTTGCCAAGTCTTTGCTTGAGCAGGCGCAACAAGATCCAAAAATCTGCGCGGTGACGGCCGCCATGCCTGATGGCACGGGGCTTAATCTTTTTGCCGAACGCTATCCCAGCCGATGTTTTGACGTGGGGATTGCCGAGCAGCACGGGGTGACTTTTGCAGCTGCCCTGGCCGCGGGTGGCATGAAGCCATTTTGCGCCATGTATTCCACCTTTTTGCAGCGCGGCTATGATCAGGTTGTGCATGACGTGGCGATTCAACGCTTGCCCGTGCGTTTTGCGATTGATCGGGCGGGTTTGGTGGGCGCCGATGGGGCGACCCATGCGGGATCGTTTGATATTGCGTTTCTGGCCAATCTGCCGGGTTTTGTCGTCATGGCTGCGGCCGATGAGGCAGAGCTGTGTCATATGGTGGCAACAGCAGCGGCCTATGACGATGGGCCGATCGCCTTCCGGTTCCCGCGCGGTGAGGGCATTGGCTGTGACCTGCCACAAAATCCGGCACCGCTGGACATCGGCAAGGGCCGCATCGTGCAAAAGGGCAGTCAGGTTGCGATCTTGTCATTTGGCACCCGCTTGGGAGAGGTGCGTATTGCGGCGGAAACTCTGGCGGCCCAAGGGATTGTCCCCACCATCGCCGATGCCCGCTTCGCCAAACCCTTGGATCGGGAGATGATCCTTAAATTGGCCGCCGATCATGAGGTTTTAATCACCATTGAAGAGGGCGCCATCGGTGGTTTTGGCAGCCATGTGGCCCAGCTTTTGGCAGAGGAGGCGGTGTTTGATCGCGGGCTGAAATATCGCTCCATGGTTCTGCCGGACAGTTTCATCGATCACGCCAGCCCGGCGGATATGTACCGCGAAGCCAAACTGTCTGCGCAGGATATTCACGACAAAGTTTTGCAAACGCTCGGCATCGCCTCTCTCAAAGTCCGAGCCTAACGCCTAGGATTGAGATTTCCAATTTCAGGAGGCTTTGCAGCCCTTCCTTGTAGCTTGGATATTTTAAGCGCACCCCAAGCTCTGATTTGATCAAATCATTGCGCACGCGCTTGTTCTCCGCATAAAAACTTCGGGCCATGGGGGTCATATCAGCGGAGTCAAAATCCACCTCGGGCGGCAGCGGCAGGCCCAAGAGCTCGGCTGCATAGGCCAGCACGTCTTGCGGCGGGGCTGGATCATCATCGCAGAGATTATAGACCGCTCCCGGGCGTGGTTGCGCGATTGACGCGGCGACGACTTGGGCGATGTCATCGGCATGAATGCGGCTGAACATCTGCCCTGCCTTGATAATCCTGCGTGCGGTGCCATTGCGGACTTTGGAAAATGGACCACGGCCTGGCCCGTAAATGCCGGCCAAGCGGAAGATATGCAGCGGCAGGCCAGTGGCTTGCCAAGCGGATTCAGCTGCAACCCGCAATCTGCCACGCCGGGTGCTGGGGGTGAGAGGGGTGGCTTCATCGACCCAGGCACCATCGTGATTGCCATAGACACCCGTGGTTGACAGATATCCCACCCAGTCAAACGCTATAGGCGCTGAGGTCCATTTGGGCCAGCAGAGGATCACCAGCATCTGGGCTTGGTGCGGCAGAGATCAAAAGATGCGACGCCGCCTTGAGCGCGCCATCGAGATCAGTGCCCGGCCAGATGATCGGGATAACCCCTTCGGCGCGCATAGCCTCCGCCCTTTCGGCGCTGCGCGTGGTGCCGGTGATGGTCCAACCCAGGGGGTGAAGCAGAGGGGTCAAGGCGCGGGCGGAAAACCCATAGCCGATGCAAAGAAGTGTCTTGGTCATAGGGGGGTCATAGGGGCAAAAGGCGGCTGCGAGAAGGGGTGATTTTGTCAAGGCCCGCCCAAACCCCGCCGGTTTACAGATAAGGTCGCGCTATGATTTGGACCGTCTCACGGGATTCCACCTTGACAGGATCTCTTATAAGTATATGATTTACATAATTAGTTTCAATTTTTTTAATTGGTGACCACAAAGCCCAATTCTTGAGGGATGTTTCGGTTTTCAAAGTTTTCGTTTGGGTGGCGCAGTTTCNTGCCAAAGTGATTTAGGGAGATATCAATGTCTGCATTTAACAACGCGACCAAATTTTTTCACGCCTGCGAAGGGCTCGAGGGCCCCAGCGGCACGGCGCCCTATGTTGCCGAAGGTGCAAGCTTTGAGTGCCAGGCTCAGGCGCTTTCTGGGATAGAAACGGTCCAAGACTATGCCGGATGGTTGGCCGGTTTGGGCACGACGGCTTTGGCGGGCGCACGCTATAAGTTGCACAGCTCAGCGTGGGATGCGGAAAGTAACTGTGCGTTGTTTTTTAGCACCTTTATTGCCGCGCATACAGGCGACGGCGGCCCGGTTGCGCCAACCGGAAAAGAGACCAATTCCCATTATGTCTATGTCATTAAAATGAATGATGCAGGGAAGGTGGCGCATGTCACGAAAATTTGGAATTCCAGCTGGGCGCTGCGCGAATTGGGTTGGGCCCAATCGTAAAATTGAGCCGATATTTTTGTTATTTTGGGCTTGAACAATTGTAAACTAATTCTCGGTAGGTGAGGGCATTCTTAATGGGAAAAGAGAGAGACCCTATGATAAAGACTTTTAAATGGATTGTATTCGCCGGTATCGCGGCATCTTTGACAGCCTGTGCATCGCCTGAGGTGGTCGACACAAAGCAAATGGGCGATGACAAGCTCAGCTGCAAACAGCTGGCCGCTGAAATTCAAGAAGCGAACGAGTTTGAGAGCAAAGCGCAGAAGGAAAAGGGCATTACCGGCACAAATGTGGCCGCGGCGGTGATCTTCTGGCCGGCGATTATTGGGACATATTCCAATGCAAATGACGCGATTAAAGCCGCAAAAGAGCGCAAAGAACATTTGGTTGCATTGAGCACGAAAAAAGGCTGCAGCATGTGATCTGAGTTTGCATTCTGAAGGTATTGCGCGATCTACCCAGCTGGCTGGGTAGATCNATTTCGTTACTTGCCCTTCCAGATTGGGTCGCGTTTCTCGGCAAAGGCCTGTGCGCCCTCTAGCTGATCTTCTGAGGCATAGAGAATATCGACTGAGGCCAATTGCCTTTGGGTGATGCGATTCATGCTGTCTTGAAATTTACTGTCCTCGGCATCGCGCACGATCTCTTTGATCGCCGCATAGACGAGAGGGGGACCGCTTGCCAGCAATCGCGCCATGTCCCAAGCCTTTGCCATCAAATCTTCCGCGGGGTAGGAATGGTTGACGAGCCCCCATGATTTTGCTTCCTGCACGTCAAACCACCGCCCGGTGAGGAGCAATTCCATCGCGATATGGTAGGGAATGCGCTTGGGCACTTTGATGGAGGCCGCATCGGCCACTGTCCCAGAGCGAATTTCAGGCAGGGCGAAGCTGGCGTGATCTGCGGCGAGGATAATATCTGCTGAGAGCGCCCATTCTAAACCGCCGCCGCAGCAGATACCATTCACCGCAGCAATGACCGGCTTGTTGAGGTCACGCAGCTCCTGCAAGCCGCCAAAACCGCCGACCCCGTAATCGCCATCCACCGCATCCCCGTCGGCGGCAGCCTTGAGATCCCAGCCGGGGCAGAAAAATTTGTCTCCCGCGCCCGTGATGATCGCCACCCGGAGGCTTGGATCATCGCGGAAGGCGGCAAATGTTTCGCCCATGATCTTGCTGGTGGCCAAATCAATCGCATTGGCTTTTGGACGGTCCAGCGTGACGTGCAAGATTGCATCTTCAACATAGGTTTTAATCGGGCTCATTGGGCTTTCCTTATCAAGGCATCGGCGGCAATTGCCGCCTCCTGTGTACAGATCAGCGGGTTGATCTCAACTTCCTCCACCTGCTCTGCATTGGCAAGCACATAGGCCTGCACGGCGTCAATGGAGTCGAGGAGTGCGTCTAGATTAACGGGCGGCTTGCCGCGAAACCCCTTTAGAAGCGGCGCTATTTTCAATCCCATGAGCCGCGCTTTCACCTCCATGCGGCTTGCAGGTATGAGCAGGCTTGCACGATCGCGCAACACTTCGGTCATCGTACCGCCTGCGCCAAGGGTCAAGACAAACCCATGCGCCGGATCGCGCGTGACGCCGACCAAAACTTCAACCAAAGACCCGGCCACCATGCGCTCGACCAAGAGCGGCCCATCGGCCAAGCTTTGTGCTGCGGCTTCGACCTCCGCCGGAGTGGTCAAGCCCAAAGCCAACCCATTGGCTCCGGTCTTATGCGCAAGCCCCAGAGTTTTCAGCGCGACAGGAAAGCCGACCTCAGCTGCAGCCGGCCCGGCCGTGCTGCGATCGGTGACGGCGACGGATTTCGGGATCTTCAGACCACAGGCCGCCAGTGCCAGTTTGGCGCTTTGCTCATCGAGGAGCCCCGCGTCGCGGTCGCTGCCCGGCAAAAGCACAGGGTCGGCCGGCGGCGCCATGGGGCGGGACAAAAGATCCAAAGCGTCCAGCCCATGATCCAGCCCGTGAATGGCGCCAACACCATGGTCCATCAGGGTTTTGGCGGTGTGTTCTGGCAAAAGTTCCGCCAGGCTCGCCACCACCGCATAGGGCCGCCCGGTGCGCCGCGTGGCCTCTATCGCGGCCTGCGTGACACACTCCCAATCGCTGGCATCGCAAAGATCCGCCCGTGGGTAGTCACTGATCAGTAAGGTCATGGCAATATCATCATCTGCCATCGCCGCCCAAGCCTGCGTCATGGCCGCTTGGTTGCGCCAAATATACGTGTGATAATCCAGCGGGTTGGCCAGGGCCACCATCGGCCCCAAGGCCGCGCCGAGATCCTTGACTTGCCGCGGGTTGAGCGGTGGAAAAACCAAGCCCAGTGCCCTGCGCAGTATCGGCAGCCAAGGCGGCCTCTCCCCCTGAACAGGAAATTGAGGCAATGCGGTTGCTGGATAAATGCCCAAATTGATGGGCAAGTTTAAGGGCCTCTAGAAATACCGGCAGGCTCCGCGCCCGGCGAATGCCCAAACGGTGGAGAAAGGCGTCAGCCCCGGTATCACTGCCGGTCAAGGAGGCGGTATGGGACACAGCTGCCGCTTGGGCTTGCTGCGATACTCCAGATTTCAAGGCAATCAAGGCGATGCCCTTGCTGCGGGCTTTCTGGGCGAGGGTCTCCCACCCGCGCAGATTGCCAAATCCTTCGATGTGCAGGCCAATCGCTGTGACACGCGCATCGTCCAACAGCTGCAACGCGATATCGGTTTGGGAGGTTTGAGCCTGGTTGCCACAGGTGAGCATATAGCCAATTGGAAGACCGCGGTTCTGCATCGTGAGGTTGATGGCGATGTTCGAGCTTTGGGTCAAAATCGCGACGCCCTTGTCCACTCTGCGGCACCCATGTTGATCAGGCCAAATAGCGCAGCCATCAAAAGCATTCACAAAACCATAGCAATTGGGCCCCAATATTGGCATATCCCCGGCGGCCTTAATCAGCTGCGCTTGAAGATCTTGCGCCGCGGAATCTTCGGCAGCCGCTTCGGAAAAACCCGAGGCAAAACAGGTGGCTCCCCCGGCCTTTAAACTGCGCAGCTGTGCCACGACCTCTAGGGTGGCATGACGGTTCACGCCGATGAAGGCGGCGTCAATGGGGCCGGGAAACGCCTCTAGGCTGGGCAATGATTTACGGCCTGCGATCTGTTTTCCGCTGGGGTGCACCGGATGCAAAACACCGTCAAACCCAATCTGCTCGGCCGCTGAGACAATTGAGGCACACCAAGCGCCACCGCCGATGACAGCGATAGACTTGGGTTTAAGAAGTCTTGTGAGGTCTCGCATGTCTTATCCTATGCACTAAGCTGCGCTTTGCAGGCGGCAGGGCACCGGGTCATCATGCCCCCAAAGCCCGCAGCAGGTCGCGGCTGATAATATGGCGCTGGATTTCGGATGTTCCGTCCCATATGCGCTCGACCCGCGCATCCCGCCAGAAGCGTTCAAGCGGGTAGTCGCTCATAAGGCCCATGCCGCCATGGATTTGAATGGCCGCATCGGTCACACGCGCCAGCATCTCACTGGCATAGAGCTTGGCGGAGGCAATCTCGCGGTTGGCCGGCAGCGCCTTATCTAAGCGGTCAGCGGCGGCTAGGGTGAGAAGATCTGCCGCATCAATTTCGGTAATCATATCGGCCAATTGAAAGCTGACGCCTTGGAATTTTCCGATTTTCTGACCAAATTGTTCGCGCTCGGCCGCATAGTGCAGGGCATAGTCAAAGACCCGTCGCGCGCGGCCAACGCTCATGGTGGCCACCGTGATCCGTGTGGCATAGAGCCAAGTATTCATAACCTCAAAGCCGCCATCCACCTCGCCAAGCACCTGTGCCTGTGGCAGGCGGCAGTCATCGAATTCTAGGATCATATTCTTATATCCACGGTGGCTGACGGATTTATAACCATCGCGCACAGAAAATCCCGCTGTGCCGCGATCGACCAGAAAGGCCGTGATCCGTTTCTTGGGGCCTTTGTCCGTTTGGTCTTCGCCTGTGGCGATGAAGACAATGAAGAAATCTGCATGATCTGCGCCGCTGATGAAATGTTTGCTGCCATTGACCACCCAATCGCCACCATCGCGCTGGGCGCTGCATTTCATGCCGCGGATGTCAGAGCCGGCGCCCGGTTCCGTCATCGCCAGAGCATCCATGCGCTCGCCGCGCACGGCGGGCATGAGGTAGCGGTCAATCTGATCGCCTTCACAGGCCATGAGAATATTTTGTGGTCGACCAAAGAAATGATTGAGCGCCATAGATCCGCGCCCCAATTCACGCTCGACCAATGCAAAATCTACATGCGACAGGCCCGCGCATCCCACGCTTTCAGGAAAATTGCAGGCATAAAAGCCCAGCTCCAGCGTTTTTTCTTTGATGTGTTGGGCAATTTCATTGGGCACTTCGCCCGTGCGTTCCACCAGCTCTTCATGAGGGTAAATTTCTTTTTCAACAAATGAGCGTACAGTTTGTGCGATCATATCTTGTTCGGCAGATAATCCATAAAGCATGGGGGCCTCCTTCACGGCTGTTTGATGTGAGGCTAGGGCTATTGCCAGGCTATATCATGCGGTAATAGACTAAATCATGCCCTATTCGAAAAATCCTTCTGCCGCGCCCCTTCAGATTTCGATCCTGCTGTTTGATCGCTTTTCAAATCATTGTTTGGCCAATGTTCTCGAACCGCTGCGTGCGGCCAATGATTTGTCGGGGCAACAGGTCTTTGACTGGAATATTGTGGTCCTCGCCGGACAGGGGGTGCACTCGTCTTCGGGTCTGCGTCTGGAAGCGGATGCCCAGCTTGCCGATATGCGCGGAGATATATTGATGGTCATGCCGTCTTATGGGTTTTTGACCCATGCCAATGTGACAAGCAGCCGGGCTTTGCGCGCGGCGGCACGGCGGTTTGACACGCTTGCGGGGCTCGACACGGGCAGTTGGCTGTTGGCGCAAGCCGGTCTGTTGGACGGGCATCGGGCGACAATACATTGGGACGAGCTTGATCGGTTTTCGGAGCGGTTTTCGGAGGTCGATGTGCAAAAAGAGGCCGTCATCTATGATCGCAATCGGATCACTTGCGGCGGTGCGTCCACAGCCTTTGCTCTGGCGATGCAATTGATCGAAAAGCAACAGGGGGCGGCCCTGCGCTTGCGGGTTGAAAATCTGTTTTCTGGCGCCTATGCGCAGCGGCCGGATCGGCGCGGCGGGATTGCGGCACGGGCGGTGGATCTGATGCGGGCCAACATTGAGGAGCCTTTGCCGATTGCCCAATTGGCGCAGCAGCTTGGGCGCAGTCAAAAGCACTTGGAACGGCAAACCCTGGCCCGGCTTGGCGCCGCGCCGCAGGTCATTTACCGGCGGATCAGGCTCGAGCGGGCGCGGGGATTGGCGCTTGAAACCTCCATCTCAGTGGCGGAGATTGCTGTGCGTTGCGGCTATCAAGACGCCAGTGCGATGACCCGTGCGTTTCGCTCAGAATATGGCACCACGCCACAGGCTTTGCGCCGGGAGTTGGGCTAGGCGCAATTGTCGCCTGTGCGCCCGGTGGTCTATGCGGCGTAATTGCAGCCCTCTTCATCCAAGATGGCCTTGAGTTCGGCCAAATGTCTGGCGTCTTGCTCGGGATAAGTTTCCAGCTCCTGCGCGGTTTTTTCCGCAATTTCGGCATCAAGAATGCGCAGCGGCCGGCCGGTTTGCAGAGCCAGGAGATAAGTCTGGCAGGCCCTCTCAAAATAAAACATGCGATTAAAGGTTTCAGCGACGGTTTCGCCGATGATCAAAATGCCATGGTTGCCCATGATCATGACCTTCTTTTTGGGATCTTCAAATAGGCTGGCGCAACGCGCGCCTTCCTCCTCGAAGGCCAAGCCACCGTAATTGTTGTCGATGACATAGCGGTTGAAAAACATGCAGGCATTTTGATCTACGGGCGGCAGCGTGCTGTCCGCGAGAGACGCCAAGGCCGTGGCATAGGGGGAATGCACATGCATGGCGCAGCGCGCGTGTTTGCAATAGCGATGGAGCCCGCCATGTAGGCCCCAGGCGGTGGGATCTGGCGCATCGGGGCCTTCCATACTGGCCGGATCATTGGCATCCACAACGATGAGATCGGAAGCCTTGATGCGAGAGAAATGCATTTGATTGGGGTTCATCAAGAATTTGGTCCCCTCGGGATTAATGGCCAAGCTAAAGTGATTGGCCACCGCCTCGTGCATGTTTAATCGGACCGTCCAGCGAAAGGCGGCGGCGAGATCGACACGTTCTTGCCAATTGTCCATATTGGGGCGCAGATCGGGGGCTGTCATGGAAGTGTCCTTTGTCGGTTGCGGCCAGATAGGCTGGTGTCGTTGAGATAAGCTATTCCCGTCTAGGCGCCCGGCACCACAGCGCCATCGGCCGTGATGAGCGGGCTGCCATCTTCTTTGGCATAGGGGGCGGCGGGCCAGTGTGGCAAAATATCGAGCACTTGCCCCGAGGGACGGCAGAGTCGCACCTGCCCTTTGCAGGCGACAAAGGGGCGGTTCACCAAGATGGGATGGGCAACCATAGCGTCGAGCAATTGCTCTTCGGTCACATCAGAGCCCATCAATCCCAGCTCNTGCGCTGGTGATTTTGACGTGCGCAAGGCNTCCCGGGCGCTCAGGCCTGCGGTGGCAAATAGNGNTTGCAGCTGTGGCTTTGTCCAGCCGGTATCGAGATATTCAACCACNGTTGGGCTGAATCCCGCATCTTTAACAATTTGCACCACATTACGCGACGTGCCGCAATTGGGATTGTGGAAAATAACAATATTCATACTAAACCCTTTACCCAAAGGTATTTTACTGTGAAAAAAACTGTAATGGGACTTGCGCAGCCCGTCTAGATCGGAAAATCTACCTTATGGACAATTCATTTAGGGCTTGGTCTGAATGCGCGGCCGATCTGGTTGCGGTGGCCGCGGGGCGCAGGCCAGCAGATTTGGTTATTTTAGGCGGCCAATTGGCCAATGTGCATACACGCGAAATTTTGCGATGGGATGTGGCAATTGCGGCGGGGCGATTTGCCTATGTTGGCCCGGATGCCAGCCATTGCATCGGGCCCAAGACAGAGGTGTTGCGCTGGAGTGGCTATGTGATTCCCGGCCTTTGTGACGGGCATATGCATGTGGAAAGTGGTATGCTGACCCCAGCGGAATTTGCCCGCGCGGTGATCCCGCATGGCACCACTACGATGTTCACCGACCCTCACGAGATCGCCAATGTTATGGGCCTGCCCGGGGTGAAGCTGATGCATGACGAGGGGTTGATGCAGCCGGTGAATATCTTCACCCAAATGCCAAGCTGCGCGCCATCGGCGCCCGGTCTGGAGACCACCGGCTATGAGATCAGCGCCGAGGATGTGGCAGAGGCGATGCAATGGCCCGGGATCATCGGGCTTGGGGAGATGATGAATTTCCCCGGTGTGGTCAACGGCGATGCACAGATGTTGGCCGAGATGGCGGCCACAGCCCGCGCGGGCAAAACAATTGGCGGCCATTACGCCAGCCCCGATCTGGGGCCGGCGTTTCATGCCTATGCCGCAGGCGGCCCGGCGGATGATCACGAAGGCACCTGTGAGGCGGATGCTGTCATGCGGGTGCGTCAAGGAATGCGCTCGATGATGCGCCTGGGCAGTGCGTGGTATGATGTGGAAACGCAAATCACCGCGATCACCGAGAAAGGGCTGGATCCGCGCAACTTCATTTTATGCACCGATGATTGCCATTCCGGAACTCTGGTGCAGGACGGGCATATGAACCGTGTGGTGCGTCATGCCATTGCTTGCGGCTGTGATCCCTTGGTCGCGCTGCAAATGGCCACAATCAACACGGCAACGCATTTCGGTCTTGAGCGGGAATTGGGCAGTATTGCACCAGGCCGGCGGGCGGATGTGATTTTCACCTCTGACTTGCGAGAGCTGCCGATTGAACGGGTGATTGCGAGGGGTAAAACTGTGGCGCTGGCGGGGCGGATCACCACGGAGTGCCCCCATATCGCCTGGCCGGCTGCGGCGCGCAATACGGTCCACATGGGGGCAGAAAAATCTGCCGCTGAGTTTACCATTCCTGCGCCAGATGACGGCGCTGAGGTGGCGAAAGTGCGCGTGATTGGCGTGGTGGAAAACCA
>JGI20156J14371_10003382_pt1 | contig 11912 bp, 9 predicted proteins | sample COG_06_FD_14371 | JGI IMG/M metagenome (IMG submission 14371)
TCATTATTAGAAAATTTTGGGCTATTAGTAGAGGTTAGAGGAACTGGAAAGGTAAGACGTCAATCTCTTAAAAAAGGGTCGCCAATAAAAAAAGGAACAACTATAATTTTAAATCTTTCATAGTTGAAGTTATTAAAAGACATATTGTATAAAGTTTCTGTAAATACAATTTACGGAGATACCAATTTAGAAATATCTCAAATAGACTTTGATTCTAGAGCAGTAAAAAAAGGTTCATTATTTGTTGCTCAAAAAGGAGTTTCAGTAGATGGTCACTTGTTTATAGATAAAGCAATTCGCTTGGGTGCAACCTCAGTTATTTGTGAAGTATTACCAGAAAAAAAACAGGATAACATAACTTTTATTCAAGTAGATGATTCAAATACTTCTTTAGCAATCATAGCCTCAAATTTTTATGATAATCCATCATCAAAATTAAAACTTATAGGGGTTACGGGAACTAACGGAAAAACAACCATAGCTTCTTTGTTGTATCAACTTCATAAAAAAGCTGGCTTCAAAGTAGGTCTTTTATCTACGGTTCAGATTCTAGTAGATACAATTGCATATGAAAGTACACATACAACTCCAGATTCTGTAACGATAAATAATTATTTGAATCAAATGGTTGTTCAAGGGGTAACGCATTGTTTTATGGAAGTTAGCTCTCATGGAATTCATCAAAAAAGAACTGCAGGATTAGATTTTTCAGGTGGGATTTTTACGAACCTTTCTCATGATCATTTAGATTATCACAACTCATTTGCTTCCTACAGAGATGTAAAGAAAATATTTTTTGATGCTTTACCTAAAACAGCATTTGCATTAACAAATTTAGATGATAAGAATGGGGCAATAATGTTACAAAATACTAAGGCTAAAAAAAGAACATATGCATTAAAAACCTTAGCAGATTATAAGATCAAAATCATTGAAAAAAGTTTTTCAGGAACCTTGTTGTCCATAAATGGTGTAGAAGTTTGGACAAAATTAATTGGAAATTTTAATGCCTACAATTTAGCAGCGATCATTGGTACTGCCTATGAATTGGGTATGGGTAAGTTAGAGGCATTAACAATTGTAAGTCAATTAGAAAGTGTAAGTGGGCGATTTGAACATTTTATTACAGACACTGGAGTAATTGCTATAGTAGATTATGCTCATACGCCAGACGCTTTAAAAAATGTATTAGAGACCATTAATGATATTAGAACGGACAATGAAAAATTAATCACTGTTGTTGGTTGTGGAGGTAATAGGGATAAAACAAAAAGACCAAAGATGGCCCATATCGCCTCTCAATTAAGTACACAATCAATTTTCACTTCTGATAATCCTAGAACAGAAAATCCAGAAACTATTTTAGAGGAGATGGAAGTAGGAGTCTCTGAAGAGAACTTAATAAAAACAATAACAATATTAGATCGTAGACAAGCTATTAAAACTGCTTGTAAATTTTCAGAAGCTGGAGATATTTTGTTAATCGCAGGAAAAGGTCATGAAAATTATCAAGAAATCAATGGAGAACAATTTTATTTTGACGACTTGGTGGAAGTGAAAAAATATTTTAATCTTTTAAAAAAATAGCATGCTTTATTATTTATTTGATTACTTAGAAACACATTTTAATTTTCCTGGAGCAGGACTATTTCAATTTATTACATTTAGAGCTGCTACAGCTTTTATTTTAGCGTTATTAGTGTCTTCTATTTTCGGAAAAAGAATCATCAATTTCTTAAGAAAACAGCAAGTTGGGGAAAGCATAAGAGATTTGGGTTTAGAGGGTCAAATTCAAAAAGCAGGGACTCCAACAATGGGAGGAATTATTATCATTTTTTCAACATTGATACCTGTTTTACTTCTTACAAAGTTAACTAATATTTACATCATCATCTTATTGATAACAACCATTTGGATGGGTTTAATAGGTTTTTTAGATGATTATATTAAGGTCTTTAAAAAAGACAAATCAGGGCTGCAAGGTAAATTTAAAATCTTAGGTCAAGTAGGCTTGGGTTTAATTGTAGGTTCCATACTTTATTTTAATGATAATGTAACCATTAAGGAGCAGTTACCAATTGCCCAACAAATAGTTCAAGAAGGTGGGAAACGACAAGTTTTTGGCGAGGCTCATAAATCAACAAAAACAACTGTTCCGTTCTTTAAAAATAATGAATTAGACTACTCTAGTTTTTTAAGTTTTTTAGGCGAAGGACATGAAAAATATGGATGGATAGTCTTCATATTTATTACAATTTTTATCATTGCTGCTTTTTCTAATGGTGCCAATCTTACAGATGGAATTGATGGTTTAGCAACAGGCTCATCAGCAATTATAGTTGTTGTTTTAGCAATTTTTGCTTGGGTGTCTGGAAACATTATTTTTTCAGATTATTTAGATGTCATGTACATCCCAAATTCTGGGGAAATGACAGTTTATATATTGGCTTTTGCTGGTGCTTTAATAGGGTTTTTATGGTATAATACCTACCCTGCTCAAGTTTTTATGGGAGATACAGGGAGTTTAACCATAGGAGGAATTATAGCGGTAATAGCTATATCTATCCGTAAAGAATTACTATTACCCATTCTTGCTGGAATTTTTGTTATAGAAAATTTATCTGTAATTCTACAAGTTTCATATTTCAAATACACACGGAAAAAATATGGTGAAGGGAGACGAATTTTTAAAATGTCACCACTACATCATCATTATCAAAAATCGGGTTATCACGAGAGTAAAATTGTAGTCCGTTTTTGGATTGTAGGAATTCTATTAGCCGTATTCACAATAGTAACATTAAAATTAAGATAGTAGTACCATTCCTAAGAATATAGGAAGCGATAAATAATGAAAAAATTAGTCATACTTGGTGGAGGAGAAAGTGGTGTTGGAGCTGCTATTTTGGGAAAACAAAAAGGATATGAGGTTTTTGTTTCAGACAGCGGAAGTATTGCAAAAAAATATAAAAAAGTTCTTTTACATCATGAAATAAATTTTGAAGAGCATCAACATTCAGAACCTATAGTTTTAAATGCTGATTTAGTTGTTAAAAGCCCTGGTATTCCTAATAATGTTGCTATTGTTAAGGACTTAACATCGAAAAAAGTTTCAGTAATTTCTGAAATTGAGTTTGCATCTTATTACACGAAGGCAACAATTATTGGTGTTACAGGATCGAATGGAAAAACAACGACTTCACTCATAACAAATCACCTGCTAAAATCAGCAAATATAAATGTTGGTATTGCAGGCAATATTGGAAACAGTTTTGCTCAACAAGTTTCAGAACAAAACTTTGACAGTTTTGTGATAGAGTTGAGTAGTTTTCAATTAGACGGAATTATAAATTTCAGGCCTCATATTGCGATTATAACCAATATTACCCCCGACCACTTAGATCGATATGACTACGATTTCAACAACTATGTTGCTTCAAAATTTAGAATTACAAAAAATCAAACAAAAAATGATTTTTTGATATATGATGCAGATGACAGAACAATAAATAAATGGATAAAAAATCACAAAATTAAGGCTCAATTAATTCCTTTTTCAATACAAAAAGAAGTTAATAATGGAGCATTTTTAAAAGAAGATACAATAGTAATAAAATTAAATAAAGAAGAATTTAGTATGAGTATATCTAATCTAAAATTACAAGGAAAACATAATGTAAAAAACACTATGGCAGGTGCATTGGCAACCCAATTGTTAAATGTAAGAAGTCAGTCAATAAAAGATAGTTTGGCCAATTTTGAAGGTGCTGAACATCGACTAGAGAATGTGCAAAAAGTTAATGGTGTTCAATTTATTAATGATTCAAAAGCTACAAATGTTAATGCTACGTTCTATGCATTAGAATGTATGGAGCAATCTACAGTCTGGATTGTTGGAGGTGTAGATAAAGGAAACGATTATGAAGATCTATTACCTCTAGTAAGAGAGAAAGTAAAAGCTATTGTTTGCTTGGGTGAAGACAATGAAAAATTAAAGGCTATTTTTTATAACGTAGTAGATATGATGATTGAGACTGCAGGAGCAGAAGAAGCCGTTAAAGTTGCATACAAATTATCTCAACCGGGCGATACAGTATTATTATCTCCTGCTTGTGCAAGTTTTGATTTGTTTGAGAACTATGAAGATAGAGGACGTCAATTTAAAAGTGCTGTTAGAAGCTTGTAAATAATTTAAATAGAATACTGCTTTGCAGAAACAATAAAAGTAGGTGAAAGGAATTTTCAAACATATAAAAGGAGATAGAACTATTTGGGCTTTGGTAGCTATTTTAGCCTTATTTTCATTTATGCCTGTTTACAGTGCTAGCGCAAACTTAGTTAGTATTGTTGGAGGCTCTACTCTTGGATACTTGGTAAAGCATGTTGTTTTATTAATTATGGGATTTGCAATCATTTATGCAGTTCATAAAATTCCTTATAGATATTTTAGTGGTGGGTCTGTATTACTTTTACCCATTGTATTTTTCTTATTAATTTATACATTAGCTCAAGGAACTACTATTGGGGGAGCTAATGCAAGTCGATGGATCAGGATACCATTTATTGGAGTCGGTTTTCAAACCTCTACCCTTGCAGGATTAGTATTAATGGTATACACTGCAAGATACTTAGCCAAGAATAAAGACTTAAAAATTATTTTTAAAGAAAGTTTAGTGCAATTATGGGTGCCTGTTGCTTTAATCTTAATGCTTATTTTACCCGCAAACTTTTCTACTACAGCCATTATATTTTCCATGATTTTAATTGTAGCCTTTATAGGAGGTTATCCACTTAAGTATATTGGATATATTTTGGGTACAGGTTTTCTAGTGCTGGCATTATTTATTCTTATTGCAAAAGCTTTTCCAGATGCTATGCCTAATCGTGTAAATACATGGGGAAATAGAATAGAAAATTTTTCCAATTCAGATGGTCAAGAAGCGTACCAGGTCGAGAAAGCAAAAATAGCAATTGCTACCGGAGGTATTTTAGGAAAAGGACCGGGAAAGAGTATTCAGAAAAATTTCCTACCACAATCATCTTCAGATTTTATTTATGCTATTATAGTTGAAGAATATGGATTGGTGGGAGCCGCTCTCATAGTATTTGTCTACTTCTTNTTATTGTTTAGAATATTTATTATCGTTAAAAAAGCTACAACAATATTTGGAACTTTACTCGTTGTTGGGGTTGGATTACCCATCATATTTCAAGCCGGAATAAATATGGCAGTTGCTACAAATTTATTTCCTGTAACAGGTCAAACCTTACCACTAATTAGTAGTGGAGGGACCTCTATTTGGATGACATGCTTTGCTTTGGGAATGATTTTAAGTGTTAGTGCATCCAAGACAGAAACAGAAGAAACAATTTTAGATGATAATCCTTTAGATATTTTACATGAAGCAAACGATTAACGTTCTTATTAGTGGTGGTGGAACAGGAGGGCATATTTATCCTGCAATTGCTATTGCAAATGAATTAAAGGTTAGGTATCCAGAAACAAAATTTCTTTTTGTTGGCGCTAAGGATAAAATGGAAATGGAAAAAGTTCCTCTAGCAGGATATCAAATTATTGGATTATGGATTTCTGGAATTCAAAGAAAACTAACATTAAAGAATTTATTATTTCCATGCAAACTTGTGTATAGTTTATTTAAAGCAGAAAAAATAATTCGAAAATTCAAGCCAGACATAGTTATTGGAACAGGAGGTTTTGCAAGTGGTCCAACATTAATCATGGCAACCATAAAAAAAATTCCAACATTAATTCAAGAACAAAATTCTTATCCTGGAATAACCAATAAATTACTGAGTAAGAAAGCATCTGTAATTTGTGTTGCTTACGAGGGATTAGAGCGATTTTTTCCAAAGAAAAAAATAGTAAAAACTGGCAACCCAGTAAGGGCTAGTTTATTAAACATACATCAAAAGGATAAGATCCAAGAGAGCCATAAACTTTTTAAATTAAAAGTAAAAACAACAACTCTACTAGTGTTAGGTGGTAGCTTAGGAGCCAGAACAATAAATCAATTAATTGAAAAGAATATTTCTTTTTTCAAAGCACATAATATTCAGTTGCTATGGCAATGTGGTACATTATATTATGACGAGTATAAAAAATATGCTCAAGAAGAAAACGTTCATATTCATGCATTTATTAATAAAATGGATCTAGCATATGCAGCAGCAGATATTATTATTTCAAGAGCAGGAGCGAGTTCTGTTTCTGAATTATGTATTGTAGGTAAGCCAAGTATTTTTATTCCTTCACCAAATGTTGCAGAAGATCACCAAACAAAAAATGCAAAATCAATTGCAGAAAAACACGGTGCTATTTTGTTAAAAGAAAATGAATTAGAGACGTTTCCTATTGTTTTTGAAACATTGTTAAAAGATAAAGGAAAGCAGGAGAGTTTAAGTCAAAATATAAAAGAATTAGCATTACCAAATGCAACATATAAAATTATAAATCAAGTAGAAAAATTAGTAGATTTTTGAGATTAAAAGAAATACATAATGTCTATTTTATTGGTATTGGAGGTATCGGTATGAGTGCTTTGGCCAGATATTTTTCTAAAACAGGAAAACATGTTGCGGGGTATGATAAAACCAAAACTGAGGTTACCTGTAATTTAGAAAAAAATGGAATTCAAATTCATTTCAGCGATGCTGTAGCCTCAATCCCAAAGAAATTTCAAAATAAAAAAAACACATTAGTTGTTTTTACTCCTGCAGTTCCATCTGATCATATAGAATTAAATTTTTTCATAAATCAAGGTTTTCAAATCATGAAGCGTGCAGAGGTGTTAGGATTAATAACTAAGAATACCTTTTGTTTTTCAGTTGCAGGTACTCATGGAAAAACCACAACTTCAGCAATACTTGGACACATTATGCAACCCTATGAAGCAACAAGTTTTTTAGGAGGTATTTCTGAAAACTATCACTCTAACTTAATCTTTGGTGCTAAAAAGATTTCGGTTGTAGAAGCAGATGAGTTTGATCAATCTTTTTTACAGTTATCACCAAATATTGCCTGTATAACCTCTATGGACGCAGATCATTTAGATGTATACGGAGAGCATTCCTTATTAATCAATTCTTTTAAAAAATTTGCAAATCTAGTGTCAGATGTTTTAATTGTTGCCAAAGGGACAGGTGTTGAAGGCTTGAGTTATGCTTTAAATGAAGACGCAGATTATCAAATTTCAAACATTAGACGAGCAGACGGATATTATATTTTTGATGTTACAACACCAAACAACCATATTTCTGATATAGAATTTTCATTACCAGGGAAACATAATATGATGAATGCGCTAGCTGCTATAGCAATGGCAGATTCCTATGGAATTTCTCTAGGCAGTATAAAAAAATCACTAAAAAGTTTTAAGGGTGTAGAGAGACGTTTTTCGTATAAAATAAAAACAGATGCACTTACTTTAATAGATGATTACGCACATCACCCAACAGAAATCAATGTGGTTTATGATGCTATTAAAGAACTCTATCCAACACAAAAAAATGTTGTGATATTCCAACCTCATTTATTTTCGAGAACTAGAGATTTTGTCGAAGATTTTGCATTGGCTTTAGCTCAGTTTGATGAAGTATTATTATTAGACATCTATCCAGCAAGAGAATTACCAATTGAAGGGGTTACATCTTTATGGTTACTAGAAAAAATTCTTAACAAGAATAAAAAAATCACTTTTAAAAAAAATTTAGTAAAAGATATTAAAAATTCAGAGGCTACTATTGTGGTAATGTTGGGTGCAGGAGACATTGGAAAGATGGTCAAGGATGTTAAAACAGAATTAATTCTAGCATAGAAATTATGAAGTTAAAAAAAATTATAAAATACATTATTCTTCCTATTTTACTGGGAGGAATAGGTTTTTTATATGGTTTTTCTAACGAGAGAAATTCTCAACAAATCATCACTAAATCAGTTGTTAAATTTCATTCAAAAGAGCCTTATTTTTTAACTGAACAAATAGTTAATAAATTGTTAATACAAAACAATGCAAGAGTAAAAAAACAAGCAAAATCTGTAATAGATTTATACATGTTAGAAGAACGGGTTTTAGAAAACCCATATGTTGAAAAAGTTTCGCTTTTTATAACAGTAGACGGGAATCTAAACACAGTAATTCAACAAAGAGAGCCCATAGCTAGAATACTTGATGGTAATTCGTCTTACTATGTTGATTCACAGGCAGTAAAAGTTCCAATTTCTGAAAATTTTTCAGCTAGAGTTCCAGTAATTACTGGGGTTAGTAATGAAAAAGAAGTCTCTAGGCTAATTGTTTTACTTAATAAAATAGTTAAAGACAACTTCTTGAGTAAAGAAATTATTGGAATCGAATTAAAGGCTCAGAATGAATACATGTTTACTGTTAGAAGTGGTAATTATAGAATTAATTTCGGTGATTTGACTGAAATAGACAGTAAAATAAAAAAGTTAAAAGCGTTTTATAGCAAAGTATTTTTAGACAGTACAATACATAAATATAAAACCATAAATATTAAATATCACAATCAAGTTGTTGGTGAAAAAATAACAGGATATGGAAAATAATAAAATAGCCGTTGGATTAGATATAGGTACAACAAAAATTGTGGCTATGATTGGACTCAAAAACGAATATGGAAAACTTGAGGTTTTAGGAATTGGTAAGGCAAAAAGTTTAGGAGTAAAAAGAGGTGTAGTGAGTAATATTACCCAAACGATTCAATCCATACAACAATCGGTTGAAGAATCTGAGGGCGTATCTGGCCAAAAAATTGAAGATGTTGTTGTAGGTATTGCTGGTCAACACATCAGAAGTTTACATCATAGTGATTACATAACAAGAGCAAATGCAGACGAGGTTATAGACGAAAACGATATTGAAAACCTTGTAAATCAAGTTCACAAACTAGTTATGCTGCCAGGTGAGCAAATCCTTCATGTTCTGCCTCAAGATTTTAAAGTAGACAGTCAGTCTGAAATTAAAGAGCCCATAGGAATGTATGGTGGTAGATTAGAAGCAAATTTTCATGTCGTTGTTGGTCAAGTTTCTTCCATTAGAAATATTGGACGCTGTGTTAAAAGCGCAGGGTTAGATTTATCAGACATTACCTTAGAACCTCTAGCATCTGCCTCAGCAGTTTTAAGTCAGGAGGAAAAAGAGGCTGGTGTTGCTTTAATAGATATAGGTGGAGGAACAACAGACTTAGCAATTTTTAAAGATGGTGTTATTCGTCATACAGCTGTTATACCATTTGGTGGAAACGTGATTACAGAAGATATTAAAGAAGGATGCTCAATTATAGAAAAACAAGCGGAATTGTTAAAGATAAAATTTGGATCTGCTTGGCCAGGTGAAAATAAGGAAACAGAAATAGTTTCTATTCCAGGATTAAGAGGAAGAGAACCTAAAGAAATTACACTTAAAAATCTTTCTAAAATTATTCATGCTAGAGTTCAAGAAATTATAGAGCATGTTTATTTAGAAATAAAAAATTATGGCCATGAAACACAAAAAAGAAAATTAATTGCTGGAATTGTTTTAACAGGAGGTGGTTCTCAGTTGAAGCATTTGAGACAATTAGTAGAGTATATTACAGGAATGGATGCTAGAATAGGATACCCCAACGAACATCTAGCTGGAAACTCTGATGATGACCTATCTAGTCCTTCATACGCAACAGCAGTAGGGTTGTTAATGCAAGGTTTAGAAAATCATTCAAAAGAGGAGAAGGAACAGGATGAAATTAATGTTTCTGAAAAAAATACTGAGGAGCTTACAGAGCAAGAATTAGAGGTAAAGCCAAAAATTAAAAAGAAATCTTTCTTTGACAAGTTTACAGACGGATTGAAGGAGTTTTTAGATAACGCAGAGTAATTAGAAAAGAATATATAAACAAACAAAATAAAAAAGTTATTTTTATGAGTACAGAATTCGATAACATTTTATTTGATATGCCTAAATCACAATCCAATACAATAAAAGTTATTGGCGTAGGTGGTGGAGGAAGTAATGCTGTTAATCACATGTATCAGCAAGACATCAAAGGGGTAGATTTTGTGATCTGTAATACAGATGCACAAGCATTAGAAAACAGTTCAATTCCCAATAAAATTCAATTAGGCGTTGATTTAACTTCAGGGCTTGGTGCTGGAGCTAATCCACAGGTTGGAGAACAAGCTGCAAAAGAGAGCATTAAGGAAATTCAAGAGATGTTAAACACCCAAACCAAAATGGTATTTATTACAGCTGGAATGGGAGGTGGTACAGGTACAGGAGCTGCACCAATTATAGCTAAAGTTGCAAAAGATATGGATATTCTTACTGTAGGAATTGTTACAATACCTTTTCAGTTTGAGGGAAGAATGCGATCAAAACAAGCCCAAGTAGGAATAGATGAGTTACGAAAAAATGTAGATTCTTTAATTGTTATAAATAATAATAAATTAAGAGAAGTATATGGAAACCTTGGTTTTAAAGCAGGATTTTCAAAGGCAGATGAGGTATTGTCTACTGCGGCAAGAGGTATTGCAGAGGTAATTACACACCACTACAAACAAAACATTGATTTACATGATGCAAAAACTGTACTTTCTAAAAGTGGAACTGCCATTATGGGATCAGCAAAAGAATCAGGTACTTCAAGAGCTAAGAATGCAATTGTAAAAGCATTAGATTCTCCTTTATTAAATGATAATAAAATTACAGGCGCCAAAAACGTTTTACTATTAATTGTTTCTGGAGCAACTGAAGTAACACTTGATGAGATAGGTGAGATTAATGATTTTATTCAAGCAGAGGCTGGTTTTGAAGCTAATATTATCATGGGAATTGGAGAAGATCATGAGTTAGGAGATGCGATATCTGTTACAATTGTTGCTACTGGATTTGCTGCTGATCAGCAAAACAATATTATAAATACAGAGGCAAAGAAAATTGTTCATACCCTAGAAGATGAACAAAAAGCCACTTATGACTTTTCAAGTGATAATGCCCCAAAATCTCATCCTATAAATGAGATAAATAGTACTTTTGAAAAGAAGATCATACATGTATTAGAGGATGACGATGAAATTCAGGATTCACAGATCAAGGATGAAATTCAAATGGATTTAATTCCTACTTCCGAGTTCATTAAAAACAGTGTTGTTATTTATGATGAGGTTCTTTCTGAGGCTATTTCTGAAGAAGACTTTATCATCACCAACACCACACCACAAATTGAAGAAATAGTTATTGAAGAACCACAAGAAATTCAAGCAGATTTATTATTTGATCTTCCTTTAAATACTAATGAAGAAAATAAAATAGATGATGTTACTACTCGTTTTGAGTTAACCTCTGAAATTTTAGATATAGAAGTTAATGATGCTCAAGAAATCATATTAGAAAATAATGAAGTATCCCTCAAGAGACATGTATTAGAAGACTTTGATATCCAACCGACTATTGGTAAAAGTTCTTCTATATCTAAAGCTGAAAAAGAGGTTGAAGAGGAACTTCAATTTGAATTAAAAACATCGCTTCCACAGACGGAAATTAATGAAATAGCTGCAACTAGCGAGGAGGTTTCACCATTAAGTCTTACCATTACAGAACTTCAAAAGCGGGCTGAAGATAGACGTAATAAGATGAAAGGATTCAATTATAAATTTACAGATCAATTAAATAAAAACATCGATGATATAGAGCGTCAGCCGGCCTATAAGAGGTTAGGAATAAGTTTAGATGACACAGGTTCAACCATCAGTAAATCTAAAACAAGTTTGGCTACCGATGACAATGAAGATATTCAATTAAAGTCTAACAATTCTTTTCTTCATGATAATGTAGATTAGTAAAATTTAACCCTAATTATCCCTGCCGTACTTGTATTTTATAAGTGCGGTTTTTTTT
>JGI20156J14371_10003395_pt1 | contig 11879 bp, 9 predicted proteins | sample COG_06_FD_14371 | JGI IMG/M metagenome (IMG submission 14371)
ACGAGACGATATGATTGGGCGTTCATCGATGTCCGCGCCCGCAACTAAAAACGCGTCTTCGTCAGGTGATGGCAAGCGCTCTGGCAGTGGGTCATCCAATGGTTCGGGTTCTGGCTCTGGCTCCGGCAGTGATGCACGCGGCGGCAAGGTGTTGATAGTGATTGTGTTGGCGGCACTTGTTGGTGTGGCCGCATTTGGTGGCACGCAGTTTGTTGCGCTGTCGAATAATCATAATGATTTGCAGCAGCGCTTCGACGCTCTGGAGTCGCGCCTGAGCAGTACTGATGAATCAGTTACCCAATCGGGTGCCGCAATGCAGTTAAAGATCAATACCCAGGCTGACGAATTAAAGAAACACTGGAGTGAAATCAGAAAACTCTGGGGTGTCACCAATGACATCAATAAAGGCAAAATTGACAGCAACAAAAAAGATATCGCCTTTTTGGCTAGCAAACGCACTGCTGTTGAAAAATCGATTGCTGACCTGAGCGCGCGTGTCGACAAAGAGAATCGCAGCCTGACCAATCTCAGCGGTAACTATCTGGCGATCTCGGCGGATATTGATGCAGTCAATGCGAGCATGCGCAAATTGTCTGACAAAGTGGCTGCGCTGCAATCTTCACTGACTGGCATTGATCGTCAGTTAAAGGCCAACGCCGAAGCGATTGAATCAATGGATGCCTTCCGCCGTCAGACCAATCAGAAAATTTATGATCTGGAGAAGCGTTCGTCGGCTTCAGGGCCGGCCGTTGTTACTCCACCAAGCCAATAAATGACAGGAAACCCATAACTGCAATGACCATTATTCGCCAGGAAGACCTTATCAGCAGCGTCGCCGACGCACTGCAATATATTTCCTACTATCACCCGGTTGATTTTATTCAGGCGGTCAAGCAGGCCTATGATCGCGAAGAGTCCAAGGCCGCCAAAGATGCCATGGCGCAGATTTTGGTCAACTCGCGCATGTGTGCGATGGGTCATCGACCGATCTGTCAGGATACCGGCATCGTCACGGTATTTGTCCGCGTTGGTATGGATGTTCAATGGCAGGGCGATATGAGCCTCACCGATATGATTAACGAAGGTGTGCGCCGAGCCTACACTCATCCTGACAATGTGCTGCGTGCCTCGATTCTCAGCGACCCTGACGGCGAACGCAAAAACACCGGCGATAACACGCCTGCGGTGATTCACTACGATATCGTTCCCGGCAATAGCGTTGCCATCGATGTGGCGGCCAAAGGCGGTGGCTCTGAAGCGAAATCAAAGTTCGCCATGCTCAATCCATCCGATTCAGTCGTCGACTGGGTACTGCAAATGGTTCCGACCATGGGCGCCGGTTGGTGTCCACCGGGCATGCTCGGCATCGGCATTGGCGGCACCGCCGAAAAAGCTATGTTGATGGCCAAGGAGTCTCTGCTCGAGCACATTGATATCGCCGAGCTACAGGCGAGAGGTGCCAGCAACCGCAATGAAGAGCTGCGCCTTGAGTTATTCGACAAGGTCAATGCTCTGGGTATTGGTGCTCAGGGTCTCGGCGGTTTGACCACTGTGCTGGACATTAAGATCAAAGATTACCCATCCCATGCGGCTAACAAAGCCGTGGCGATTATTCCCAACTGTGCCGCGACACGTCATGTGCACTTTGTTCTCGATGGCAGTGGTCCAGCGCAACTGGATCCACCGAATCTGGAAGATTGGCCAGATATTACTTGGGAAGCCGACGCGTCGGTGCGCCGGGTAAACCTCAATGCTGTGACACAAGAGGATATTGCCACCTGGAAGCCCGGTGACACGTTACTACTATCGGGCAAAATGTTGACCGGACGCGATGCAGCACATAAAAAAATGACTGATATTCTTGCCCGTGGTGAAAAGCTGCCGGTGGATTTAACCGACCGCTTTATTTACTACGTCGGGCCAGTTGACCCTGTTCGCGAAGAGATAGTGGGGCCTGCCGGACCGACCACCGCGACACGGATGGATAAGTTCACCCGCACTATGCTTGAGGAGACTGGATTGATGGGCATGATCGGCAAGGCTGAGCGTGGGCAGCTCGGTATAGAGGCGATTCGCGATAATCAAGCGGTGTATTTGATTGCAGTCGGTGGCGCCGCCTATCTGGTGTCTAAGGCGATTACCCATGCCGAGGTGGTGGCATTTCCGGAGTTGGGGATGGAAGCGATCTACGAGTTTGAAGTCAAGGATATGCCGGTCACCGTGGCTGTTGATACCAAGGGTGACTCGGTTCATCGCATTGGTCCGCAGATCTGGCAGGCAAAAATTGAAGAAAAAGCATTAAAAATCAGTTAACCACAAGGGTGATGGTGACTGATTTGAGGTGGGTTTTAGATGTAGTTTAACGCTCCGACAGGGAGTTAATTATTAACAACAGGGAAGCAAAATCATGAAAGGTAAAAATGTAATCTTGGGAGCTATGGCACTGGTATTTGCAGGGGCGTCAATTGCCGCTGATAACTGGTATCTGGGTGCCACCGCTGGACACTATGATCTTGATAGTGACCGTGCAATCAGCGATGACCACAATACGCTCACAGCCGGACTTCAGTTGGGCAAATATCTCTCCGACAATGTCGCCTTGGAATTGGGTTATGGTGCCAATGTCGGACATGATGATATCGATGTCTTGTCATTAAATACGCTGATCTTTCTCGGCAGTGAAGCATCCAACTGGCGCCCCTATATGTTGTTTGGTGCGAATCAGTACGATTTTAAAGATGCTTCAAATCTAGTGTCTGGCCACGACGATCGCTCCACGCAAATAATGGTCGGTCTGGGCATGGCAACAGAGTTGAAAGGTGGCCTGGAATTTCGCGCTGATCTGCGCGGCATGGGCGGGCATGACGAGGACGGCGAAGACTTCGGTGTGCAATTGTCACTCAATAAACTGTTTGGTGGCAAGTCAGTTGCTCCTGCGGCGGTGGTCACTCCAGTTGCTGCGCCAGCTGTCACTGAACTACGTGCTGAGCCAGAACCTGAACCAGAATCTGAACCAGAAGTCCGCACCATCACCGTGCGACTCAATGTTGAGTTTGAATTTAACAAAGACACTGTGCTGGCAGTCTATGGCGACCAGTTGGACGCTATCGCTGCGGCCATGAGAGCGCATGACGATATCGAACTGGTGCTTGAGGGTCACACCGATAGCCGCGGTAGCGATCAATACAATATGAGTTTGTCTGATCGCCGAGCCAAAGCGGTCAAGGCGAAACTGGTCAATGATTATGGTATACCCGCCGCGCGCGTCAGTGCCGTGGGCTATGGCGAGTCACGGCCTATCGCGACTAACAGCACTGAAGAGGGTCGCGCGCGCAATCGCCGCGTGGTGGGTGAAATGTCGTTTTCCGAGGTCTATAATTTTTAGGACGGGTAGGCTGTCTATCTAGGCTGTCTATCTAGAAGGTCTATATTAGGCGATCTAGTTGACTCGGATTTTGTTTGCCCGCAGTATCAGAACAGGGCATCGAAACACTACTAAAACGGCGCTTTAATCAGCGCCGTTTTTTTATGCTTACCGAATTGTTGTCACAGGGCAAGATTAGGGAGAGTGAAAAATGGACAATACATTCTATTGGCACGATTACGAAACCTTTGGCATTGATCCGTCGATTGACAGGCCGAGCCAGTTTGCTGGTCTGCGTACCGACTTTGATCTCAATCCGATTGGCGATCCTCTGGTTATCTACTGCCAGCCACAGGCAGATATTCTGCCCTCGCCACAGGCCTGTTTAGTCACCGGCATTACGCCCCAGTTAGCGCAGCAGCAAGGTCTTCCCGAACCCCAGTTTATCGCGCTAATCCACCAGCAAATGGCACGCCCCAATACCTGTAGCGTCGGCTATAACAGTATTCGCTTCGATGATGAGGTGAGTCGTTACACACTCTATAGAAATTTTTATGACCCCTATCAGCGTGAGTGGAAAAACGGTAACTCGCGCTGGGATATTATCGATATGCTGCGTCTGACGCGGGCGCTGCGACCCGAGGGTATCGAGTGGCCAGATCATGCGTCTGGTCGTCCCAGTTTTAAGCTCGAAGACCTGACGGCGGCTAACGGACTGACTCATGAGGCAGCCCACGATGCACTGTCGGACGTCACCGCGACCATTGCCATGGCCAAATTGGTCAAGCAGAAACAGCCGCGACTATTTGATTATGTATTGCAAAATCGTGGTAAAAAGCAGGTCGCAGCCATGCTCGACGCAAGGGCGCGCAAACCGTTTTTTCATATCTCCGGCATGCTTGCCAAAGAACATCTGTACGGAGCACTGATGATGCCGCTGGCGCAGCATCCGACCAATAGCAATGGCATTATTTGCTTTGACCTATCCGCCGACCCTGAAACGCTGATCAGTCTCGATGAGCACCAGATTCGTGATCGTGTCTTTACCGCGAGCAGCGATTTGCCCGACGGCGAAGCGCGTATTCCGCTCAAAGTAGTGCATATCAACAAAGCGCCGGTGGTGACAACGACTAAGCTGATCGATGCGGCCGCGGCCAAGCGACTAGATATTGATCTTGAGCGCTGCGAGCGCAATTGGCAGCGACTGTCGAGTGTCGATGTGTGCGAAAAGCTGCAGCGCGTATTTCGCGAGCAAACATTTCCACCCAAGCCTGAAGCCGAGCAGCAACTCTACGCTGGGTTCTTGCCCAATCAGGATCGTACGCTGTTGGATGAAGTGCGGCGCGCTTCTGCCGATGACTTTAAACGGCAGCAGTTTTACTTTGCCGATGATCGCTACAATCAGTTGCTGTTTAGCTATCGTGCGCGCTATTTCCCCGCGTCGTTGACGGCCGCAGAGCAGCAGACCTGGCTCGAGAGTTGTCGCTGGCGCTTGAGCGACGAACAGTCAGGATATCTGACCTTGCAGCAAAACCGCGAGACTCTGAATGAATTGCTTGCTGATATTAGCTTAAGTGATCACAAACGAGGGGTATTGCAGGCACTGCAGAGTTGGAGTCAGGCGGTCGCAAAACAGTTCGGGCTGTAGTTTTGTTGGAGGCCCTTGTCTGAGCTGCGGATGTAATTGAGAAGCACCGGTAAACAGGCTAGAATCCCTCAACTCAACTGCCCCCGAGGTACCGCGTGAACTTCACCGGCGCGCACATTCTCTCTATCAGCCAATTTCAGCGTCACGATGTTGAGCAAATCTTCTCTGTAGCAGATCAAATGGAACCTTATGCACTGCGCAAAAGGGTNACCCGCGTGCTTGAAGGCGCGATTCTCGGCAATATGTTTTTTGAAGCCAGCACCCGAACTCGAGTCAGCTTCGGCTCGGCGTTTAATCTGCTCGGCGGCGAAGTCCGCGAGACCGCCGGCTTTGAAAGTTCTGCACTGGTCAAGGGCGAGTCGCTGCAAGATACTGCGCGAGTGCTGTCTGGCTTTAGCGATGTGATTTGTATGCGCCATCCACAACAGGGCTCGGTGGCCGACTTTGCCGCCGCCAGTCGCGTGCCGGTCATGAACGGCGGTGACGGCGCCAATGAGCACCCCACTCAGGCTCTACTCGACCTCTACACTATTGCGCGCGAATTACAGGCTAAGGGGCGCNCAATCGATGGGCTGAGGATCGCCATGATCGGCGATCTGCGTCACGGTCGCACGGTGCACTCGCTGAGCAAATTGTTGAGTCTGTTCAGTAATATTCAGGTGACCCTGATCTCGCCAAAAGAGCTGGCGCTGCCAGACGCCATTATTGATGAGATGCGCGCTGCTGGTGTCACGGTCAGTGTCTCCGATGAACTCAATAACAGCATTGCTAATGTCGACATTGTCTACTCGACGCGGATTCAGGAAGAGCGCTTTACCAGCAAAGCAGAAGCGGATTTATACCGTGGCAAGTTTCGCCTCAATCAGGCGATCTACACGCAGTATTGCGAACCGAACACGGTGATTATGCACCCGCTGCCAAGAGACTCACGCAGCGATGCTAACGAGTTGGATTGTGATCTTGATAACAATCCCAATCTGGCGATTTTTCGGCAGACAGACAACGGACTGTTGATTCGCATGGCGCTGTTTGCACTGGTGCTGGATGTAGTGGATAAAGTCGATCAGTTCGCTCATGACGTGCGTTGGTACAATTCTCGACAACAGTAAAATAGATGGCAGTGTCGCCCAGCGGGTCAGTCCGCCGCGATGGCCTTTTTCGATTCTATAGCCGGTTTAAAAAGAGGCTAGTGACAAGTATTCAAGCAAGCTGCCTGATAATTAGAATAGAGCCAACAGGCACAGGGTACTTTAGAGGTTTTAATGAGTGAATTTGACGATATTCGCCCCTACTGCGACAGTGAAGTGCCCGCGGTTATTGCGCGCCTGATTGCCGACCCCGAATTTATCGATCTGCTACTGTCCCGGCGTGCGCCGCTGCTGGCCAAANTNTGCCCCTGGCTACTGCGACCGTTGCTGCGTCGAGCGCTGTCAAAAGCCGCCGCCAATATGCAGACGGTTGACGATCTGCAGCGCTACCTGACTCTATCGCTAAAAGCACTGCTCGAGAAAACTACCGACGGCTACAGCGTTAGCGGACTGGAAAAACTCGACCCAGAGAAATCCTATTTGTTTCTCAGTAATCATCGCGATATTGCCATGGATCCGGCGATGGTCAATATTGCCCTGGTAGATGCCGGCATGGACACCCTGCGCATTGCGATCGGTGACAACCTGTTGAGAAAACCCTTTGCCTCAGACCTGATGCGCGTCAATCGCAGCTTTATTGTCAAGCGCTCGGTCATTGGACGCCGCGAAAAACTCAATGAGTTGAAAAAGCTCTCTGCGTTATATTCGCCATTCGATTTGTCAGGACAGGACGTCGATCTGGATTGCGCAACGCGAAGGTCGCGCCAAAGACGGACAGGATCGCACCGAGACGGCACTGTTAAAAATGCTTGCTCTGTCGAAAGGTGAAGAGCAGAACTTTACTCAGGCAATTGGCGAACTGTCAGTTGTGCCAGTAGCCATTTCCTACGAATATGATCCCTGCGATATCGATAAAGGCCGTGAGCTATTTGCTAAACAGATGGGACAGGATTACATCAAGCAAGAGTTTGAGGATCTCGACACCATTCAGAAAGGATTTGTCGGCTATAAAGGACGCATTCATGTGGCATTTGGTGACCCGGTGGGTGATCAATTCGAGAGCGCAGATGAACTGGCCGCGGCCATCGACAAACAGATTTATAGTCACTACAAACTCTTCCCAAGCAATATTGCAGCCTGCCAAATACTCGGCAAGACGGAAGGGCTAGAGCGGGCCAAACAGCTGTGGCCAGACTGCGATTGGTTTACTGCTGAGGCCTCTTTTCAAAGTCGTTTAAATGCTGCACCGCGGGATTATCGCGCGATCATTGCCGAGAGTTATGCGGCGCCGGTATTAAATTATTTGCAAGCCACACAGGGATGTTAAATTTTTGTTAGACCCAGACGTTAGAGAGACGATCCAGCAGGGTTATCGGCAGTTTCTAAAGACTCGTGACCTCAGTCCGCGTCTTGGACAAAAGCAGATGATCGCCACAGTAGCCAATGCCCTTAGCGATGATGACCCAGACAAACGCCTGGCTGTGGTTGAAGCCGGAACCGGTACCGGTAAAACCGTCGGCTATTTAATCGCCGCGCTGCCCATTGCTCGCGCACTCAAAAAGACCGTGGTCGTGGCCACCGGCACCATCGCGCTGCAAGAGCAGTTAATTCATAAAGACCTTCCTGAGCTCCTTGAAGCCTGCGGCTGGGACCACAGCTGCGCACTGGTCAAAGGCCGCGGCCGCTATGCCTGTAACCTGAAGATGGAGCAGTGCCTCGACGCGATCAAATCAAAAGATGCGGGTCTGTTTCTGTTTGAAGATGAAGTTGCCTTTAACCCCAACCAACAAACCGAAGATCTCTATCGCGAGATGTCGGACGCGCTCGCCGAAGGCAGTTGGGATGGCGATCGCGACTCATGGGAAACTCGCATTCAGGATGTTGAATGGCGTGCACTGACTATTGATCGTCGCCAGTGCAGTGGCAGGCGCTGCCGTTTCGTTAACCAGTGTGCGTTTTTTAACGCGCGCAATGAGCTTGAAGAAAGCGAATGCATTGTCGCCAATCACGATCTGGTGATGGCCGATCTGGCGCTGGGTGGCGGTGCGATCCTGCCGCCGCCGGAAGACTGTATCTATATTTTTGATGAGGGTCATCGTCTGGGTGACACCGCCATTCGTCACTTTGGTGCCGAATGCCGCATCAACAACAGTGTCACCTGGCTTGAGCGACTGCAAAAACAGTGTAAGGGGCAGGCGCCGATATTTGAACAAGACACTGCGCTCGCCGAGCAGTTACCGCGCATTGAACGCGAAGCGACAAAAATTATTGAGCTGCTCAACGTTGCCTATCCAATGTTGCAACAGGCGTTGGAGTCGGCCGATTATCCGGAAGATGGACGCTATCGCTACGCCCATGGTGATATTGGCGCAGGGCTGCGCGATATAGCCTCGCAACTGGCCAAGCAGACCAGCGCCTGGCTCGGGCGACTTGAAGTCTTGGTCGACACGCTGAGCGATGCCCTTGGCGACAAGCAGTACCCCATACCGGCTGCCGATGTTGAATTGTTCTATCAGCAGGCCGGCAGCTGGCAGTCTCGAGCAGAGCAACTCTTAGCGCTGTGGGACAGATTGCAGCGCGAAATCAAAAGCGGTGATATGCCACTGGCCTGTTGGCTGCGACTCGATGACAGCGGCGGCAATGTCGATATCTCAGTTAACGCCAGCCCGATTCAGGCCGCTGAGTTATTGCGCGATGTGTTGTGGGGAAGCTGCTATGCGTCAGTGGTGACCTCGGCAACGCTGAGAGCGCTGGGCTCTTTTCAGACCTTGCAGCGCGAGACGGGTATTCCCGATTTTGCGCACTTTATGGCCGTGGCCGGCGCCTTTGATTATCAGCAGGCGGCGGTAATTCGAGTGCCAGCAGATGCGGTTGAAGGCAATCAAGTGGACGCACACAGCCGTTATATTGTCGATAACTTCGCTGACTATTCGGAGCCGCGTTGCGGCACGCTAGTGCTATTTTCGTCGCGTCGACAGATGGAGCAGGTCTACGATGAGCTCTCCAAAGACTTGCAGAGCACTATTTTAATTCAGGGTCAGTTATCCAACCGTGAAATGGTGCGGCTGCACAAAGAGCGCATCGACCAGGGCCGCACCAGTGTCTTGATGGGGCTTGCCAGCTTTGCCGAAGGGGTCGATCTGCCGGGGGATTACTGTCGTCATGTGGTGATTGCCAAACTGCCGTTTGCGGTGCCAGATGACCCGCTGCACGAGGCGCTGTCAGAGTGGATTGAAGATCGCGGTGGCAACTCGTTTTTTGATATTTCTCTGCCGATTGCTTCGCTGCGCTTGATTCAGGCCTGTGGGCGACTGTTGCGTACTGAAAAGGATACTGGCACCGTCACTATTCTCGATAAACGCTTAATCACCAAGCGCTATGGTATGCAGCTGTTAAATGCACTGCCGCCTTTCCGCCGCGAGATTGGCTAACCAGTAACTTTTGGAGATAGGGAATCGATGAGCGACCGCTATAGTCAGTTGGCCAGTCTGTTATTCGAGGTTGAGAAAGAACTTCGCGATATGCAGCTGTGGGCGGAGCAGAACCCACCCGCCGAGTCGTTGCTCAGCACCCAGCCATTTGCAGTCGACGTTTTAACGTTTACCGAGTGGCTACAGTTTATTTTTCTACCGAAGATGTATGCCGCGATTGAGACTGCGGCGGATTTGCCTGAGAGCTGCAGTATCGCGCCAATGGCAGAAGAGTTCTTTAAAGCCAGACAAACATCAGGGAAAACAGCCGGACAAGTTGATGCGAGATCAATTATCCGGCGTCTTGCTGCGGTAGATCGCTTTATTTGCGGTCGGTAACCGGGCGCTTGCGAGGTTTTCTAACCTCTGAGTCCTGACCGCGGTGCGCTTTGGGCTTACCCTTAAAGGCGGGTTTTTGACCGGCGCCAGCGAATTTGCCTTTGGCTGCGGCATCTTTTTTATCTTTAAACGCGGGCTTTCTATCCTTAAAGCCCGGCTTCGCATCGCGCTGCTCGCCCGCGGTGCCGTTATCGACACTAATTTTCAGTGGCTTCTGACAGACGCGCACCTTGTAGAGGTGGTCAAACAATTCTTTTGGCATGCCTTCAGGCAGGTCAACGGTACTGTGATCGTCATAAAGTTTAATATGGCCGATGTACTGCGCATCAATCTCGGCTTCATTGGCAATCGCGCCGACAATATTCTTCGGTGACACCTCATCATTGCGGCCTACTTCAATGCGGTAAGTGACCATCGGGATATCGTCTGCATCAGATTTGTCACGAGGTGCGCGCTCGGGTCGCTCAGTGCGCGGCGCTTTGGCGCTGCGGTCACGGCTGTCAGGTCGCTCCGACTTTCGGGTCGCTCACGACTTTCGGCGCGCTCACGGCTGTCACGCTTTGGGCGTTCTTTGCGGTCTGAGCGGTCGTTGGCAGTTGCTCTTGGCGTGTCAATGGCGACCATTTTGGGGAACAGCGGACGGTCTTTTTGTGCTTCATAGGCCAGAGCTGCAGCCAGCAAAGTCATGTCGATATCATTCTCAGCGGCGACTTCTTTAACCAGAGAGTGAAACTTATCCAGTTTGGTCGACTTACACATGCCCACCAACTGCTCTTTAAACTGAGTAATTCGCTGGCCGCTAACTTCTTCATTGCTCGGCAGATTAAACGAGCTAATCGGCTGACGAGTCGACTTCTCAATCGAGCGCAACATGCGGGTTTCTTTCTGAGTGACAAACATGATCGCTTTACCCTCACGACCAGCACGTCCAGTTCGACCAATACGGTGAACGTAGGACTCATTATCGTAGGGCACATCGTAGTTGATGACGTGACTGATACGCTCAACATCCAAGCCGCGGGCAGCGACATCGGTGGCCACCACTATATCCAGCTGGCCCTTCTTTAAACGATTGATCGTGCGTTCACGCAATGTCTGAGTTAGGTCACCGTTAAGTGCGGCGGAGGAAAATCCACGCGCTTCGAGCTTCTCGGCAATTTCCAGTGTCGACGACTTGGTACGTACAAAAATAATCATGCCATCAAATTGCTCAACATCGAGGATGCGACTCAGGGCATCCATCTTCTGGTGCCCCTTGACCATCAAATGTGACTGAGCAATACGTTCAACAGTCTTCGTCTTGTTCTGAATGCTGACCACTTCTGCATCACCGAGATACTTGTCGGCAACACGTTTGATTGCCGGCGGCATCGTTGCAGAGAATAGCGCGCGCTGACATTCGGGTGGGGTTTTAGCTAGAATCGTCTCAACATCGTCGATAAAGCCCATGCGCAACATCTCATCGGCTTCATCCAAAATCAAACCTTTAATCTGGCTCAGATCCAAGCTGCGACGACGCAAGTGGTCGAGCATACGACCTGGCGTACCCACCACAACCTGAGCGCCGCGCTGCAAGCCACGCAGCTGGCCACCAATATCTGCACCACCGTAAATCGGTAGCACATGGAAACCTTTAATATGTTTGGCATAGCTTTGAAACGCCTCAGCCACCTGAATCGCCAACTCGCGTGTCGGAGTCAGGACCAAAATTTGCGGTGATTTTTGTTTCTCATCGAGCTTGCTCAAAAATGGCAGCGCAAATGCAGCCGTCTTGCCAGTACCCGTCTGGGCTGTGCCTAGAAGATTTTTGCCTTCCAACAGGATCGGAATGCTCGCCTCTTGAACGGGAGAGGGTTGCTCGTAACCGAGTTGCTGTACGGCTTTGAGGACGGGGGCAGAAATACCCAGTGATGCGAAGTCAACGGACGACATTAATTTACCTGTGCTTGGGGAGTTTTGGGCCCCGGATT
>JGI20156J14371_10003410_pt1 | contig 11839 bp, 10 predicted proteins | sample COG_06_FD_14371 | JGI IMG/M metagenome (IMG submission 14371)
CGCCGACGCGCCTCGCCATCGTAATGCGCTGGCGCGCGGTCTAGGCAACCATTTTTTTAAATAGCGATAAAACACAGATAAAACACAGATAAAACACAGTCTAATAAAAGGTGCGATATGGACACGGTTGTCGTCAAGAGTGCATTAATTAGTGTTTCCGATAAGACGGGTCTGGAAGATCTGCTTGCCGCGCTCGCCGCTCGGGGTGTGGCGCTCATTTCGACCGGCGGGACCTATGCGTTCATCCGTGCGGCTGGGTACGAAGTGATTGAAATCTCGGAATACACAGGTTCTCCAGAAATGATGCAAGGTCGGGTTAAGACGCTGCATCCGAAAGTGCATGGTGGCCTGTTAGGTCGCGCGGGGATCGACAATACGGTTATGGCCGAGCAAGCAATTACAGAGATTGATCTGCTCGTTGTTAATTTGTATCCGTTTGAAGCGGTGACCGAGGCGGCAGATTGTTCTTTGGAAACCGCGATTGAAAATATCGATATCGGCGGCCCAGCAATGATTCGATCCGGTGCTAAGAATTTTGATCGGGTGACGGTCCTTACCAGTCCGGCGGACTATGCAGGTCTTATTCAAACGCTCGACGACAACACCGGCGCCGTGCCGCGGCAGGTGCGGTTTGATTGTGCGCGCAAGGCCTTTGCGCGTATCGCGCAGTATGATGCCGTGATTTCGAATTATCTCGCCGCTAGAGAGACCGAGTCAGATCACCATCATCCGAGTTTGTTCCCGTCAGTCTTGTCTCAGCAGTGGGTCAAAGTTCAAGATATGCGGTATGGCGAAAACCCCCATCAGCAAGCGGCCTATTATCGCGAGGATCCTGTACAGGCAGGCAGTCTGTCGGATGCGGTCCAAATCCAGGGAAAGGATCTGTCGTTTAATAATCTAGCCGATGCTGATGCCGCCTTGGAATGTGTTCGGTCTTTTTCATCGCCGACCTGCGTTATTGTGAAACATGCTAACCCTTGTGGTGTGGCGTCGGGTCAGGATTTTTTTGAAGCCTACGACAAGGCCTTCGCGACCGATCCAACCTCTGCGTTTGGCGGCATTATCGCGATCAATGGCTGTGTTGATGAGCGTTTGGCTCAAAACATGATCGATCGGCAGTTTGTTGAAGTGCTGGTCGCGGATGCGGTAACGCCCGCCGCGGCTGCGATTTTGGCGACTAAAAAGAATGTTCGGGTGTTAACCGTCGGCGGCGCAAATGCGGGTCAAGTTGGGTTTGATTTAAAACGGGTCTCCGGTGGTCTCTTGGTGCAGACTCGCGATACCTTATTGTATGAACCTGAGCATCTGCAATGCGTCTCTAAACGACAACCCACGGCCCAAGAGCAGATTGATCTGATGTTTGCCTGGAAGGTCGCAAAAAATGTGAAATCCAACGCCATTGTCTATGCAAAGCATGAGCAAACCATTGGGGTCGGTGCGGGGCAAATGAGCCGCGTCTACAGTGCCAAAATCGCCGGTATCAAAGCCGCTGATGAAAATCTGGTGGTGCCGGGTTCTGTTATGGCCTCGGATGCTTTCTTCCCGTTTCGAGATGGGCTGGATGCGGCGGCGGCGGCCGGTATTACCGCGGTGATCCAGCCGGGCGGCTCCGTTCGGGATGAAGAGGTGATTCAAGCAGCAGATGATGCGGGTATGGCGATGCTGTTCACTGGCGTTCGGCATTTTAAGCACTAAACCAGCGCTGGCGCAGGGTTTGCGCAGATGGAGAGGGTAAAAAACGTGAAAATATTAGTGGTGGGCTCAGGGGGCCGAGAGCATGCCTTGGCCTGGAAGTTTGCGCAGTCTGAAAATGTCAGTGTGGTCTATGTTGCACCCGGTAATGGCGGCACAGCGACGGCCGCAAAGCTTGAAAATGTTGATATTGATCCGATGGATTTTGACGCGCTGTGCTCATTTGCTAAAGCGCATCAAATTGAGCTGACCGTTGTGGGGCCGGAAGGGCCATTGGTTGCGGGTATTCAGGCAGCGTTCGCACGCTTTGGGCTTGCGTGCCTTGCGCCCTCGGCGGATGCGGCGCAACTGGAAGGGTCGAAAACCTTCTCGAAAGAATTTTTGGCGCGGCATAACATCCCAACAGCGCGCTTTTCGAGCTTTACCGATCCCAGCGCCGCGAAGACCTTTGCGCAAGAACTAGGGTTGCCCGTTGTGATTAAAGCGGACGGACTGGCGGCGGGAAAAGGCGTCGTGGTGGCCCAAAGTCTTGCGGCCGCCGAGGCTGCGATCGATGACATGTTGTTGGGGAATGCCTTTGGTCGCGCGGGTGCTCGCGTCGTGGTTGAAGCGTTCCTGGTTGGGGAAGAAGCCAGTTTTATTGTTCTAGCCGATGGAACGGATTTCCACGCCTTTGCAACCTCACAAGACCACAAAGCCATTTTTAATGGCGATCAAGGTCCCAATACCGGGGGCATGGGCGCTTATTCCCCGGCACCGGTTGTGACCCAGGCTGTAAGCGAGCGCATTTGTGAACAGATCATCGCCCCGACTTTGCAGGGCCTTTTGAGTGAAGGCATTCACTACACCGGGTTTCTGTATGCAGGCTTAATGATCGATGCCCTCGGGGCGCCCAGTGTGATTGAATTTAATTGTCGGTTTGGCGATCCAGAGACCCAGCCCATCATGATGCGTCTCGAAAGTGATTTGGCTGAAGTGTGTTTGGCGGCCGTCGAGCACCGATTGGCTGAAGAGACGCTTGCCTTCTCACCCAAAGCCGCGCTTGCGGTCGTGCTTGCCAGTGCCGGCTACCCTGGAGATTATGAGGTTGGGGCGCCGATTAGTGGGCTGAGTGAGGTTCAAGATGCGGTTGTTTTTCATGCGGGAACCCGCCTACTCGATGGGGTTTTAACAACGAATGGCGGCCGGGTTTTAACGGTTGCAGCAACCGCGGATTCTGTTGAGCAGGCCCAGCGATTGGTCTATCAGGCCGTGAAGGCGATTCAATTTGAGGGCCAATACCATCGGGACGATATTGGCTATCGCGCAATCGATCGGGAAGCGCGCTAGGTCGTTGAAAGGCCGCCATCGATCGGGATTACCTGCCCAGTAATGTATTGATTGTCGACGAGAAAGGCAACGATCGAGTCGAGGCAGTCAGAGCCTCCCAGGCGGTGCAGGGGGGTGCGTGTAATGAGATCAGTGAGCAGACCCGCATCCTCATAACCCGCTGGTTCAAGCAGTGCGCCNGGCGCGATCGCGTTGACCCGGATCCNGGGTGCAAGCTCCAGGGCCAAGCTTTTCGTCAGCATTATTAGCCCGGCTTTGCTTGCANTGTAGGCGCTATGACCCGCAAGGGGTTTCTCGCCGAAGACATCACATATATTAATAATGCTCGAATAGGGCGCCATGATTGGGGCAAGGCCTTGGCAAATCATGAACGGTGCTTTGAGATTGACGCTAAAGATTTCGTCCCATTGCGCGGGCGACGTGCTGCCAAAAGGCGTACTCGGAAAAACGGCCGCGTTGTTAACAATTAGGTCCAATTGGTCATATTCGGCTTTAACGTCATTGATGAGTTGTGCAACATCTGATTGCTGAGCAAGATCGGCTTGAAAGAGTCGGACTGACTTTGGGCGCGCCTGATTCAGTTTGTGGGCGATGGCGTCGGCGGCTGTTTTTGATTGGCTAAACCCGAGTGCAAGCTGCCAACCTGATTGGTGCAGGTGCTCGGCAATGCCGCGCCCGAGTCGTTGCGCGGCGCCAGTGATCAGGGCAACTTTAGTTCCGATCACAAGTTGCTTCAATTCGGCGTAACTGCTCTGCTCGGATCATCGCTTTGATGTCCTGGCCGGATAGGCCGCTCGCGGTCTCCGGCAGGCTCACCTTGGCGGTTTCCTGAACGAGGCGTTGCCAAAGCCCGAGAATCTGAGTCTGCTCCGCCGAATCGATGATCAGCGACTGGCAACTGATGTGAACCGATTGCGCAAAACGCTCAGGTTTTCGACGGGCGTCACCGCGCTCTAGGACCGCAAGAATGGCGTCCGCGCTCAGCGTCGTGACTTGGCAGAACGCCGCAGCCCAAGTCCGCGTCATGCTGGCAAGTTCCAGCCAGTGCTTCGGGATTGCCAATTGTTTGTTGAGGCCCTGTAAGTCCAAGTCAGGATTTTCAAGGACCAGTTGGCTAAAGCGCGATGGCGGTGACGTATCTGTCGCCGGCCCATCGAGATTTTTGGTTTCGGCTAGTTCAACGCCTTGGAACATCTGCGCCAACGCATTGACCGATGCGAGTACCGCAAAAAATTCAGAGGGATGCGGCGCGCTAAGCGCTTTTTCGAGCTCTTTGAAGACGCGTTCCCGTGAGAGCGTGTCAAGATCCCCTCGCGCGACCATCTCACGGCACAGCTTTGTTGTGAGATCATGAACCCTGAATCCAAGCCCCTTCAATCGGGCCTGGAACTGGGCCAGGCGTAGGATTCGTAAAGGGTCCTCAGTGAAGGCGTCAGAGACGTGCCGCAGCAGACGGTCGGCAAGATCTTTTTGACCGCCGTAAGGATCAATCAAGGTGCCATCAGGGGCTTTTGCAATCGCATTGATCGTAAGATCGCGCCGACTGAGATCTTCCTCAAGCGTAATNCCAGGGTCTGTATNAAAGCGAAACCCTTGATGACCGGGCGCCTGCTTGTACTCCCGGCGCGCCAGCGCATANTCTTCTTGGGTTTCGGGGTGCAAGAACACTGGGAAGTCCTTGCCCACTTGTCTAAAGCCGCGGTCCAGCATCGAATCAGGTGTCTCGCCAACAACGACCCAATCGCGTTCGAGAATTGGCAGNCCGAGTAACGTNTCTCGGACGGCCCCGCCGACTAAAAAGGTGTTCATCNNTGCCTCATGTCCCATTGGTATGCTTCATTCTGACGCGGCAGGTTGCGTAAAATAGACGCCGTCTTCGAGTCGTAGAGCCGTTAAGTGTCGGCCCCAAACCGCACCTGTGTCGAGTCCGATCAGTCTTTCCTGCCGCACGCCGCCTAAGGCCGCCCAATGCCCAAAGATCAGGGTGTAGTCGGCAAGACTGGCGTGCCGAGTATTAAACCAGGGGGTGAAGCCCTCGGGCGCAGTCTCTGTTTTATGGGTCAACTCGAGCTCACCGGTTGATTTGTAGAAGCGCAGGCGCGTAAAAAAATTGGTTGCAAGGCGCAATCGGTCTGGGGTGGTCAGGGTGTCGGACCAGATTGCTGGGGTATCGCCGTACATATTGTTCAAAAAAGCGTCGACTGAGGCGCCGCGCAGCTGTTGTTCAATCTCATGCGCAAGGTGTTTGACTTGATCCAAAGACCAAATATCAGGGAGCCCAGCGTGAACCATTAACCGCTGATTGACATCATCGCAGATGAGTAGCGGTTGCTTTTGTAACCACGCAACAAACTGCTCTCGATCAGGATGGGTCAGTAAATCTCCGATCGTGTCACTCGGGGTGGGTGTTTTGATGCCTTTGGCGAGCGCTAAAAAGTGCAGATCGTGATTGCCCAGGGCCACCTTAAGGCTCGGTAAGGCCATTAAATACTGTAGGGTTTCAACGTTCTTGGGGCCCCGGTTAATCAGGTCTCCGGCGCACCAGAGCGTGTCGGTCTCGGGCTTAAAATGCACTTGGGTCAAGAGCGCCATCAAGGTGTCAAAGCAGCCCTGTATATCCCCGACAGCATAGGTGCTCACGATGCGTTCTGGCTCAAAAGGTTGGCACATCGAACGTAATCGGCAACGGTCAAAGACTCGGCTCTTTCACTTGGGTCAATGGCCAGCGCCTTTAATTGATCGGTTGTTAGCAGACTCGATAAAGAATTTCGCAGCGTTTTTCGGCGTTGGCCAAACGCGGCAACCAGAATGTCAGACAAGGTTTTTAAGTTGGTTGCTGGGTGGGGTGGCGGCGCGTGTGGCCGCAATTGAACCACGGCCGAGGTGACTTTCGGGGCGGGTTTAAAGGCGGTAGGCGGCACATCGAATAATTTTTCAATCTCGCAGTGATACTGCGCCATCACCGAAAGCCGGCCATAGGCTTTGGTGTTGGGGACTGCTCCCATTCGGTCGACGACCTCTTTTTGGAGCATAAAAGTCATGGCGGCGACCCGTGTGCCAAGTTCAAAGAGGCGAAAAAGCAGGGGCGTCGAGATGTTATAGGGGAGGTTGCCCACAATCATTAACGGCGCCACGAAGTCATTAAAGTCAACGGTTAGAACATCTGCTTCGATGATGTTGACCGAGCTAGGCAGTAGGCGCCGAAGATTTGGAATCAAGTCTCGGTCGAGCTCAATAATGGTCATGTCTGGCGTATTGTGAACCAATCGCTTGGTTAAGACGCCGTGCCCTGGCCCGATCTCAATGAGGGATTGTCCGGCTGTGGGCCGAACGCTTCCGCATATCCGATCAATGATTAGGTCATCCTGAAGAAAATTTTGACCAAAGCGTTTTTTTGCGCGCATCATCATTTAGGAACTGACCATGCGATCTGCGAGGTGAATTGCAGCCAAGAGGCTGCCGTGATCCGCACGACCGGTACCTGCAAGATCGAGGGCCGTCCCGTGGTCAACAGAGGTTCGAACGATTGGCAATCCCAGCGTGACATTAACGGCATGTCCAAACCCACTGTGTTTGAGCACGGGCAAGCCTTGATCGTGATACATGGCGATAACAGCATCGACGCCCTGCAGCGCCTGTCGGGTAAAAGCCGTGTCGGCGGGCAATGGGCCTTGAACAAAATGGCCGCGGCTTTGGAAATCTTCGATAACGGGCGTAATGATGTCAATTTCCTCCCGACCGAGATAACCGGCCTCGCCAGCATGCGGGTTCAGACCACAGATGCTGATGCGCGGCTTGGCAATGCCAAAGTCTTCCCTGAGTGATTTTAAGGTTTGCGCGATGGTTGCTCGAACGGCGTCGGGGGTGATCGCGCGAGCAACCTCGGATAAGGGCAAGTGGGTTGTAACCAATGCGACTCTGAGCTCACCATCGGCCAACATCATGACCACCTTATCGGTTTGCGTGCGTTCGGCCAGCCATTCGGTATGTCCGCTGAAAGCAATGCCGCTTTGATTGACGACGGATTTTTGGATCGGTCCCGTCACGAGGGCGGTTTTGGGATCAGCTTCCCAGAGTGAAATCGCTTTTTCTAAGCATTGCACAACGAAAGGGCCCGAGCGCATGTCGAGCTTGCCGGCTTGGACGGTGTAACCGAGGTCACACGGTATGACGTTGAGGTGGCCAGGCGCATAGTCTTTCGGATTGGATAGCACTCGGAGTGCGCATTTTATTCCGAGTAAGTCAGCGCGTGCTGCGAGCGCCTCAGGGTCTGCTAAATAGATTCTTTTGAGTGCATCGGGCAACAGCGCATCGCTTGCCAAGCAAACATCCATACCAATGCCAGCGGGCTCTCCCGGTGTAATGACAAGCGTATGGTCAGATTCTGATTTCGACAAACGCATCTTCCCTGATTTCACGAACCCAATTATCAACTTCCTCATCAAAAGATTGATTCCTGAGATAGTTACCCACTTGATTGCGTTTGAATGTCTGACTGAAATCCTCGATTCGGCGACCCGTCACTTCCAGAAAGTGGAATCCAAACTCGCTTCTAAAAACCGGACTGACTTCATTAACTTGAGTTTCAGAGATGGCTTTCTCAAAGGGGCCGACAAATTCATCACCGTTACTCCAACCGAGGTCGCCGCCATTCAAGGCCGAGCCGGGATCTTCAGAGTAGAGCCGCGCGACCTCTTCGAAGGCGCGTCCACTGATCACTTCTTCTCGCAAGCTCTCGGCCAAGGCTTCGGCCTCTTCGAGCGATCGGATCTCATTGGGATTGATCAAAACATGACGAACCCGAGTTTGATCAATCATGCCTTGTGCTGCTGCGCCACGTTTTTGTAGTAATTTAATAATATGGAAGCCGGAGCCGCTTTGAATCGGCCCTTTCACCTCGTTGACAGCAAGATCGGTCACAAGATCTGAGAATAAAGTGGGGAGTGCGCCGGGTTTCCGCCATCCTAGATCGCCGCCCTCAAGGGCATTTTTGCCCGCTGATTTGGCCATTGCCAGGGCTTGAAACTCAGCGCCGGCATTGAGTTCAGAGACTAAGGTGTCTGCCTGCGCTCGGATGCCTTGGATCGCGGCTTGGGACATTTCTGAATGGGTTGCCAGCAGGATATGACCGACCCGATACTCATCGGCGGTGAGTTCTCTGCCCGCATCTGAATTGAGAAAATCGTCGATTGCTTGCTCGCTGATTTCAATTCGGTTGTTCATGACGCCTTGCTGAACTCGGCCAATCATGATTTCTCGCTCGATTTGCTGACGCATCCCTCGGTAGGAGATGCCATCAGCGGTGAGGGCTTGTCTAAACTGCTCGAGACTCAGTTTATTTTGGCCGGCAATTCTCGCCATGGCTTCATTCAACTCTGCATCGCTTACCCGTACTCCGGCGCGGCGCGCCATCTGGAGTTGGAGACTCTCAACGACCAGACGCTCAATAATTTGTTCGGTGAGGATGTCATCGCTCGGCAGGCTACTCGGGTTAGCAGCTTGTGCTCGTATGGCTTTGGCCCGCTCAGCGACTTCCGAACGGGTGATGATGTCGTCGTCAACAATCGCTGCGATCTGATCAAGCACAATCGGCAAGCCGAACGCGGGCAGACTGACGAGGCTCAAGTAAAGAAGGATAAAGGGCATTTTGAACATGTTCGTAACCTTGATTCTGTTGGTTTTAAGCAGGTCGCTTGGCGTCATCGGGTTGCGGCGGTAAAACCAGGAACACTGCGCTCAAAAACCCGGGTCATGTCACTGCCAATTTGCATCAACCCTTTGAGTTCAAATGAGAAGAAGATACCGGTCCGAGTTTGAGCATCTATTTGGTATTGGCCTGCCACCCATGTGAGCTTGGGGTCAAAGGACTTTCTATAAGCCGCGTCAACCGTCCAGCAACAGCCATTGTATGACACACCGAGGAGGGACTCTATATCTTTACTCGCTCGATTATTACGGCCCCATAATCCCCTAACTTGAAAACCTTTCCCGATTGGGGCTTGTAAGGCGATCTGAGAGACGCTCGATTCAGGCATTATCCCGGCCTGCCCAAACAAATGCTCGGCAGTTCGATATCGATGCTGGAGGCTGATCAAGGTTGAACCGCCTGGCCGATAAGACAGGCTGAGGAATCCAGAGGCGATCGCCTGCTGTTGGTGCTGATACGAAAGATCAATTCGACCCGTGATGGCGCCAGCGCTCGTGAGTTCCGCTTGAAAGTCAGTTTGATGCCCGCGACGACCACCGCGGGCGGGTTGGTCTGTGGTTGCTTGATACGATTGTCCCACACTGATGCGGCCGAGTTGATGGCCGCTGGATCGTTCTAGCCAGCGGTGGTCAACACCCAGTGCGAGGGTATGGCCCGAGACGCCCCAATCGGCGCCGACGGACGCATAAGGGTTGAACATGGAGGGATAGTTGGGTTCGAGCCAGGCGGAATCGATACCGAATTGTGGTTGATCGCGATGGTTACGACCCAGCGTGATCGAAATCTTGGGTTCAAGAATGCGATCGATCGAACGGGTGCCGCCTCGATGTGTGAGCCGAGTCCCGGCTAAAACGTGCAGGAATGGGCTGTTGAAAACGGGTCCGGCCTTCCGCCTCTTGCGTTGCTCGATATCGTCGAAGCTTTGCGCCAACGGTGCTTTGTAAGTAGCCCAGCGCGTTCTCGTAAGGCCAAGTTAATTGTGCATCGAATACCTGACGCTGACCCTGAAAAGTGTCCGGGTCTGGATCCTGCATGCGTGATTCGGTCAGACGTAGGCGGGTTGTCCCACGTAAACGTCCCAAAGACCGGTTGTATTGAATATCGAGTTCCGGGCGCTTTTCAATTTGTTGATTCAGTTGCGGCACGAGCATCTGAAACCCTTGATAGGATAAATCAGCCTTTAAATGGGTGCGTTCATACTGCAGGGAGATCCGTTGATTCAAAGCCGGTAAAATGCTGCCGTATTGGGGGTTGGCTGGACGAAGTCCGCCCAGATGACCACTGTAGGGGGCCAGATCGCTGTCGAAATCCGTAAGAAGTTTAGGTCAGAGGCCTTGCTGAAATTGATTTTGGTTGTCAGTCCGGCAAGGTTGAAGTCGTAAAAAAGACTCATCATGTTGCGGTTAGACGCGTCTTGATTTTGATTCGGTGCCAAGGATCTTAAATCATTGACGCGATCCTCTGGCAGAAACGCGCCATTGAATTGCCCTTGTTGGTTAGCCCCAAGGCCTCTGACTTCGGCCTCAAAAAGTTGACCGCGCTGACTCATGTGCCGGAGACCAAGGGTTGCGTCAAGATCGGAGCGGAAGTTGAAGTAGTATTTTAAATCAGTCTCAACCCCGTTTCGGCTGTTCTGAGACAACCCAATGGGTAAAAAGCCGCTCTGACGTTCGGTCGTTACCGGTATTTTTAAATAAGGCAGGTACAAAACCGGAACCTGTTTGATCCGAAGGACCATATCTTTAACGGTCAGAGCGCTTTGGACTTGGTCGGCGACCAGTGAACCACTCGAAATCTGCCAAAAGTCAGTGCCGCCGGGACACCGGGTGACCACGCCTTCAGACAGTTCAAAACGCTGACGCCCGCTGAGCTTGATTTCGGCAGCACTGCCCCGAAGATTTGATTGGGGCTGTAAAAATTGCGCTTGTTCGACTGATCCCGCCCCGATTAAAAAGTTACCGGAGGCTCGTGTACCTGTAATACACAGATTGGCATCCACAATGGAGACGTTATTGTTCAAGGTAATTCGATTGTCGTTAAAGCTCAATTGGGCATTGTCGGCCTGTAAGCGGACGTCTTTGTTGTAAATTAGGACGTCACCAAAAATTTCAGCAAAAGCGTCCGGGCGAACGTTGGCGCGCAGCGCAGAAATGTGTGTGCTGCCGTCAATGCCACTAACGCCTGCAAAATCTGGGTTACGACACTGCGCTGTCGTCAGGCCGATCGATCCGGCAGCGGGCAGGGGGGCGCCTGCGCAGAGCGCGATTAGGGTAAGCAGTGGTCTTAGTCCGAATCGGAGGAACCGATGAGGCATAGTAAACATCTGGGTTTTCGCCGAGGTCCAAGAATAAGCCATAATGGGGGAGATCAACAGAGAACCCGGAGCCGATTGATGGATACCCGATTGAGACAACTCAGTCATTGGGCCAGTGCCCAATTCCTCCCGGCCGGGCAAGCAACACCTTTCGGTCGCTGATTTTGTTTCGGTTTCGGATGATGCTAGTTTTCGGCGCTATTTTCGCTGCCCGAAACTGGACCAAGCGATCGTGTTCATGGATGCGCCACCGGATAAAGAACCGCTTCAAGACTTTCTGGCGATTGGCAATGCGTTGTCTGCGGCGGGTGTGCCTGCGCCCGAATTTTTTGCCGTCGACCTTGAAACCGGGTTTTTAGCGCTGTCCGACTTTGGGGACCGACAGTTACTCGGCCTAGTCCAAGACGAGCCTGAAGCTGTTTTGTCGATCCTTTCCGAGGTGACGGGTTTGCTGAACACCGTGGCAAGGGTTGACTGCACGCTGCCGGTCTATAGTGAGTCGATGTTGCGGGCCGAGATGGACTTGTTCCCAACCTGGTATTTGACGCGCCTGCTGGGCTTAACACTGACCGATGCGTTTTGGCCTGTATGGCAAGACGTTTGTGATCGGTTGGTTGCATCCGCACTGGCTGAACCCCAGGTCTTTGTTCATCGTGATTTTCACAGTCGCAATATCATGGTGCCGTCGAAGGGGGGCTTAGCCCTGCTGGATTTTCAGGATGCGGTGCGGGGCCCGTTGAGTTATGACCTCGTATCGTTGTTAAAGGATTGCTACATCGAATATGAACCTTGGATGC
>JGI20156J14371_10003440_pt1 | contig 11753 bp, 10 predicted proteins | sample COG_06_FD_14371 | JGI IMG/M metagenome (IMG submission 14371)
CGACAGATCAAGATTATATTCGTGAGGTTAAATCTACCTACATCCATTTACCTTTACTGGTGAAATTTAGTTCTTTGCGAGTTAACAACTTTAGGCCTTATATAGTTGGAGGAATATCCACCTCTTTTAATCTTTCCAGCAACAAAAAAAGCTTGGATGATAATTCGAGTAATGTATTTCGAGTAATCAATCAGGTTTACAACTATGAAATTGGTTTTGGAATTGATTTTTACCTCCCTTATTTTAAATTCTCTCCTTCAATTAGGGGTGTTTTTTCGGTAGACAATGAATTGATTCAAGATAATAATCCAGTCAGTCCATGGACTTCGAATATTAATAAATTATTTTCTCAGGGACTAATCATCAACTTCACCTTCGAATAGTTAAGGCCTATATGCCTGACCCAGAACAATAGCGGCTGCAACTGCCACATTTAGGCTTTCTGCTCCGTTTTCTGATCCAAAACGCGGAATTGTAATCTGATTTTGTGCAAGGGCATCCACGGGCTTAGAGATACCACGGGATTCGCTTCCCATAACAAGTATTGCTTCTTGATGTAATGTGGATTCATAAACAGAAGTTCCCTTCATTGCGACTATATAAATAGGTTTGTTTGTGTTGTTTAAAAAAGAAACTAAATCTGTATAAACACAATTTACATAGGCCAAAGAACCCATGGTTGCCTGAACAACTTTAGGATTATAACAATCAACCGTATTGTGAGAGCATACAATGGTGGCGATTCCGAACCAAGCTGCTGTTCTTATTATGGTTCCAAGGTTTCCTGGATCAGTAATTCCATCCAAAACAAGTATTCTGCCTTGATAAGAAACCGACTGGATTTCAGGGATTTTAAAAACCCCCAAGGCTGAGCTTGCAGACTTCAACAAGGTTATTTTACTCATGTCTTTTTTACTGACTTGAGTTGCCCTGAAAGGTTCTAAAGAATCTAAGGTAAAAAGATTTTCGGTTTGCCACCCAGCATTCAACAAATCTAAAACTGTCTTGTCCCCTTCTGCCACAAAGAGTTTTAACTCTTTTCGATCCTTCTTGTTTCGCAAATTTTTGATTCGCTTGATTTCATTCTTCGTAATCATAAATGATGTATTTTTGCCTTAAATTCATTCATAGTTTGAAAGGAAGGTTCACAAAAATAATCATTCTTAGCATGTTATCCTTATGCTTCTGCAATTGTAGTAGTATAAAAAATATTGCACCCAATCAAAACCTATTGGTAAAAGAACGTTTTGTATTGGATGGAACTCCTTTAAAACAAGAATTGACCAAGCAACTTAGCGTTTTTCCTCCAAACACAAAACTCCTTGGAATCCCTGCAAGACTTCACATTTACAATTTAGCCTCAGAAAATTCTGACAGTTTGTTTGATGATTGGCTTATTAAAGACCCTAAACGCAGAGACCGATTAACAAGAATTTATTCAGACAAACAGGTTGAACAACTTAGAAACTATAAAAACAGTTTCAATTTTGGTTAAAGAAATCCGGAGAGCCACCATCAATTTTCACACAAAATAATGCAATCAATACTTCAGAAAGGTTAAAACAGTTTTATAAAAACAAAGGTTTTTTTAATACATCAGTTAAAACTTCAGTCGATACAATTGCACCTCAAAAGGTCAAACTAATCTATAACATTTTGGCTGGTCAAGCATTTACAATAGCTGAGAAAACAAAAACTATTGCGTCTTCTGACCTTGATTCAATTTATTCAAAAAACCTAAACGATAGTTTCATCAAAGAAAATGAAGTCTTTGAGGTTGAAAACTTTAATAAAGAACGTGAACGCTTGGTTAACTTGTTTAGAGATAATGGAATAGAAAATTTTCAGCAGAAATCAATTCGATTCAAGGTTTATCTAGATAGTTTGGGTAAAGATTTTGAAATACCTGTGGATATTGTTATACAAAACGAGGCTAAGCGAGATCAAAATAATATTGTGGAAGTTCCTTATGTCATTCAAAAGGTAAATGAAGTCAAGCTTTATATCGAAAATCCAAACAAAGATTTCTCTATCTATACCGATACCCTTAAATACAATACTTTATCCATATTATCAGACGGCAGATTAAATTACAAGCCTAGAGCACTAGCCAACGGAGTCTTTATTAAAGAAGGGGCACCATATAGTGATCAAGACAGGGCAGACACCTATCGCTATTTTTCTGATTTACGTATTTTCAAATATCCAAACATTGACTTTTCTCAAGACCCCAAAGATTCACTTGGACTAATTACATCAATCTACCTTACTCCTAGAGAACCATTCTCTGTTGGTTTTGATTTAGATTTATCACATTCTAATATTCAGTTTTTTGGTGTCAGTTTAGGAAGTTCTGTAATCAGTAGAAACGTATTTAAGGGAACCGAAACTTTAGAGCTTGGGCTAAAAGGAACCGTTGGAGCTTCTAAAGATGTTGCGGATAAAAACGATGACTTTTTTAATATTTTTGAATTTGGAGGAGATCTAAAACTAAGCATTCCTAGGATGGTTTCTCCTTTCAAAAGTTTAGCTTTTAAAAACTTTTTTGAAAATCCAAGCACCAACATTATTATAGGGTCTTCTTTTCAAAAAAACATTGGACTTGATAAACAAAATTTTGTAGGGACATTAGAATATCAGTGGAGTAAAAAAGAAATAAATAAATTTAATCTGAAGCTTTTCGATCTCGAATTCGTAAACAACAAAGCAGTTGCAAACTATTTTAATGTATACAGAAATTCTTATGACCGTCTCAACACCATTGCTCAGTTGATTCGTTACGATTCGGAATTTATATCAGAAGACAACGACCTCATTATTCCCGAAGGAACTTCAGGATTTATTAATCAAGTTCTTCAAGGGCAAACACGACTGGAACCAGAAGATGACTTTTATAGAGATGTTCAGGTAATTCAAGAAAGAGAAAAAAGACTGACTTCAAACAACCTAATTTCCAGTACTTCTTTTAGTTTTAATCGAAACACGCAAAAGAATATTTTTGATGAGGACTTTTCTCAATTACAACTAAAAATTGTTTCTAGTGGAAACCTTTTAACAGGGCTACTTAACCTGAGCGGAAAAGATAAAACCGAAGATCAAAAACAAGAATTTTTAGATGTAATTCCATCTCAATTCATAAAAACTGAATTCAATTATATAAAGTACTGGAGTTTAGGAAAAGATCAGGTTCTAGCGATGCGTTTATTTTCTGGAATTGCTATTCCCTATGGAAATTCTAACAACATTCCCTTTACAAGGTCTTATTTTGCTGGGGGGTCAAACGATAACCGTGCATGGAAAGCTTATAAGTTAGGTCCAGGAACTGGTGAAAATTCAAATGAATTTAATGAAGCTAACTTTAAAATTGCATTCAACATAGAATATAGGTATACAATTTTCGGCCCTTTAAAAGGAGCTTTTTTCATTGATGCAGGTAACATTTGGAATGCACTAGATAACATAAAAGATCCTAAACAACGTTTCGATGGAATTGAAGATCTTAGTGAAATTGCAATTGGAACTGGATTTGGGTTGCGGTACGATTTTGATTATTTTGTGTTTCGCTTAGATTCTGGCTTTAAAACTTACGATCCTTCACAAATAAAGGCCAATCGTTGGGGAAATCAGATTTCTTTTGGAAGAACTGTATTCAACATTGGAATTAATTATCCCTTTTAAAAAAAACAGTTACATTTGAACCTTCAAATTACCAAAACCAAAACATCATTATTATGAGTTCAAAAATCCCTGCAGGAGTAATCACAGGAAAACAAGTTCAAGAAGTTTTTGCATTAGCAAAAGAAAAAAAGTTTGCACTTCCAGCTGTAAATGTAATTGGAAACAATACCGTTAATACAGTACTAGAAACTGCTGCTGAACTTAACAGTCCAGTAATCATACAATTCTCGAATGGTGGAGCGGTTTTTAATGCTGGAAAATCTTTAGACAACACGGATCAAAAAGCTGCTATAGCTGGTGCCGTTGCTGGCGCTAAACACATACACGAACTTGCAGCTGTTTATGGCGCTTCAGTAATTTTAAATACTGATCATTGCGCTAAAAAACTTTTACCTTGGATTGATGGTTTACTTGATGCCGGTGAAAAATTTTATGCTGAGACTGGAAAATCTCTTTACAGTTCTCACATGATTGATCTTTCGGAAGAGCCTTTAAAAGAAAACATTGAAATTTGTAAGACCTACCTGGAGCGTATGTCTAAAATGGGAATGACTCTTGAAATTGAATTAGGAATTACAGGTGGTGAAGAAGATGGTGTAGACAACAGTGATGTTGATGTATCAAAACTATACACTCAACCCGAAGAAGTAGCTTATGCATTTGAAGAATTAAGAAAAGTTAGCGATCAATTTACTGTTGCTGCTGCTTTTGGAAACGTTCATGGAGTATATAAGCCTGGAAATGTAAAACTTACTCCTAAGATTCTTAAAAACTCTCAAGAATTTATCAGTGAAAAATATAATTTATCTGAAAATACAATAGATTTTGTATTCCATGGTGGTTCTGGTTCATCATTAGAAGAGATTCGTGAAGCTATAGGATATGGAGTTATTAAAATGAATATAGATACAGACTTACAGTTTGCTTTCACAGAAGGAATCCGGGACTATATGGTTGATAACATCGACTATTTAAAAACACAAATCGGGAATCCTGACGGAAAAGACCAACCCAACAAAAAAAGTTACGATCCAAGAAAATGGTTGCGTCTAGGAGAACAAACCTTTAAACAAAGATTAATACAAGCGTTTGAAGATTTAAATAATATCAATACATTAGCCTAATCTAAACGGAATAAATGAGTTGGTTTAAACGTAGTGAACAGGGAATTCAAACCCGAACAGAAGAAAAAAAAGATATCCCAAAGGGTTTGTGGTACAAAACTCCAACCGGAAAAATAATCGAAACTCAAGAACTTGCGGATAATTTTTACGTAAGCCCAGAAGACGAATATCATGTTCGTATTGGTAGTAAAGAATATTTTGAAATTCTTTTTGATGACAATCAATACAAAGAAATAAATTCGAATATTGTATCAAAAGATTTTTTAAATTTTAAGGATACCAAAAAGTATAAAGATCGTTTAAAGGATACTACTAAAAAGTCTGGACTAAAAGATGCTATTCGAACTGCAGTTGGAAAATCTAATGGTAAAAAAATAGTGATTGCTAGTATGGATTTTGGTTTTATTGGTGGCTCTATGGGTTCCGTTGTTGGTGAAAAAATTGCTCGCGCAATAGATTACGCAATAGAAAAGAACCTCCCATTTATTATAATTTCAAAATCAGGAGGGGCTCGTATGATGGAAGGTGCCTTTTCTTTAATGCAGCTAGCCAAAACCAGTGCAAAACTAAACGAATTAGCAGAATCTAAATTACCTTATATATCACTTTGTACGGATCCAACCACAGGAGGAACAACAGCCTCATTTGCAATGCTTGGTGACATTAATATAGCAGAACCTGGGGCTTTAATTGCTTTTGCTGGTCCACGAGTAGTAAAAGACACCACTGGAAAAGATCTTCCTGAAGGATTTCAAAAAAGTGAATTTCTATTAGAAAAAGGGTTTTTAGACTTCATAGCACACCGTAAAAATCTAAAAAAAGAGATTAATCTTTATATTGATTTGATCCTCAATCAGCCCGTTAGAAAATAACGATTTATAAAAAATAAGTGTATATTTGCCCCGCTTAACAAGCATACATAACAATCATTAAATAATATTAGCATGTATTTATCAAAAGAAGTAAAAGAAACGATTTTCAAAAAACACGGAAAATCAAAAACTGACACCGGAACTGCAGAAGGACAAATTGCTTTGTTTTCTCACAGAATCGACCACTTGTCAGAGCATTTAAAAAACAACAGAAAAGACTACAATACAGAACGTTCACTTGTGAAACTAGTAGGTAAAAGAAGAAGTCTTTTAGATTATTTAAAGTCAAAAGACATCACACGTTACCGGGCTATTGTTAAAGAATTAGGCTTACGTAAGTAATCGAAAAAAATTTCCCTCGGGAATATTAAAAGCTGAATCCTAGTTTTTCATTGGTACCCTACAACGACAACACAACAAAGAGTTTAGGTTTAACATAAATGAAAAAAAAATGATTCCAAAAGTTTTTAAAGAAATCATCGATCTCGGTGATGGAAGAGAAATCTCTATTGAAACAGGTAAGCTAGCAAAGCAAGCCCATGGTTCAGTTGTAGTGCAAATGGGTAAAGCCATGTTGCTCTGCACAGTTGTATCAAATTACAAACAATCTGATGTAGATTTTTTACCGTTAACGGTAGATTATCGCGAAAAGTTCGCGGCAGCAGGTCGTTACCCAGGTGGTTTCTTCAAAAGAGAAGCACGCCCAAGTGATGGTGAAGTATTAACGATGCGTTTAGTAGATCGTGTATTGCGCCCATTATTTCCAAAAGATTATCACGCAGAAACGCAAGTAATGATTCAGTTGATGTCTCATGACGAAGACGTTATGCCAGATGCTTTAGCTGGATTAGCAGCTTCTGCAGCTATTCAGTTAAGTGATTTTCCTTTTGAATGCGCTATTTCTGAAGCTCGAGTCGCTCGTGTAAATGGTGAATTCGTAATCAACCCTAGTCGTGCACAATTAGCAGAATCTGATCTTGATATGATGATCGGAGCTTCTGCAGATTCAGTAATGATGGTTGAGGGAGAAATGGATGAAATTTCTGAAGAAGAAATGGCAGATGCTATTAAATTTGCTCACGAAGCTATAAAGGTTCAAGTTGCGGCACAATTACGCTTAGCTGAAGCTTTTGGCAGAAAAGAAGTTCGTGAATACGATACTGCTGAAGCAAATGAAGATTTAGAAAAACGCATTCATGACATGGCTTACGACAAATGTTATGCAATAGCCAAAAAAGGAACTTCAAAAGCCGAACGTAGTACTGCTTTTGCTGAAGTTAAAGAAGAGGTTAAAGCTTCTTTTACAGAAGAAGAAATGGCTGAGTTTGGTCACCTTGTTGGTGGCTATTACAGAAAAGCAGAGAAAGAAGCTGTTCGTGAATTAACCCTTAGCGAAGGGATTCGATTAGATGGACGTAAAACAGATGAGATTAGACCGATATGGTGTGAGGTAGATTACTTACCATCAACACACGGTTCTTCTGTGTTTACTCGTGGAGAAACTCAAGCTTTAGCTACTGTAACCCTTGGAACATCAAGAGATTCAAACAAAATTGATATGCCTTCTCATGAAGGTGAAGAAAATTTTTATTTACATTACAACTTCCCTCCGTTTTGCACGGGTGAAGCACGTCCTTTAAGAGGAACTTCTCGACGTGAAGTAGGACATGGTAACTTAGCACAACGTGGTTTAAAAGGAATGATTCCTGATGACTGTCCTTATACAGTTCGTGTAGTATCTGAAGTTCTAGAATCAAACGGTTCATCTTCTATGGCAACTGTTTGCGCAGGAACTATGGCGTTGATGGATGCAGGTATTAAAATTACAAGACCTGTTTCTGGTATTGCAATGGGACTTATTTCTGACGGAGACCGTTGCTGTTTTGTCTGATATTTTAGGAGATGAAGATCACCTAGGAGATATGGATTTTAAAGTAACAGGTACTTCAAAAGGTATTACAGCTTGTCAAATGGATATTAAAATCAAAGGATTGTCTTATGAAATCCTTGTTAATGCTTTGCAACAAGCAAGAGCAGGACGTTTACACATTCTTGATAAACTAGTAGAAACGATTGAAGCACCTGCTTCTGACGTTAAAGAACATGCACCTAAAATGATCAACAGACGCGTTCCAAATGAATTCATTGGAGCTTTAATTGGTCCTGGTGGAAAAGTTATTCAAGAACTTCAAAAAGAATCTGGTTGTACAATTGTTATAACGGAAGATCCTGCTACAGAAGAAGGTATCATCGAAATTTTAGGAACTTCTCCAGAAGGAATTGCAATGGTTGAAGCTAAAATTGACTCGGTAACATTCAAACCTACTGTTGGAAACGCTTATGAAGTAAAGGTTATTAAAGTCTTAGACTTTGGCGCTGTTGTAGAATATATAGATGCACCTGGAAACGAAGTGTTACTTCACGTAAGTGAACTAGCTTGGGAACGCACCGAAAATGTAACTGATGTAGTTAACATGGGCGATCTTTTACAAATTAAATATCTTGGTATTGATTCTCGAACACGAAAAGAAAAGGTTTCTAGAAAAGCCTTACTTCCTCGTCCAGAGCGAAAAGAAAGACCAAATAAAGATTAATTTAATCGTATTTTAAAAAAACCACTCAATGAGTGGTTTTTTTTTGTTCAAGATGTAACATTTTTCAGTTTTAAACGTATAAGTAAGTATATACAACATAAGATATTAAATGAGACAACTTAAAATTACCAAGCAAGTAACTAATCGTGAAACTGCTTCTCTTGACAAATACCTTCAAGAAATCGGAAAAGTAGACTTAATTACTGCTGAAGAAGAAGTAGAATTAGCACAACGAATTAAAGCTGGAGATCAAGTTGCTCTTGAAAAACTAACTAAAGCAAACCTTAGGTTTGTTGTATCTGTTGCTAAGCAATACCAAAATCAAGGACTAACTCTTCCTGATTTAATCAATGAAGGAAACTTAGGATTGATTAAAGCAGCTAAACGTTTTGATGAGACTCGTGGGTTTAAATTCATTTCATATGCTGTATGGTGGATTCGTCAATCCATTCTTCAAGCCCTTGCAGAACAATCTAGAATTGTTCGTTTGCCTTTGAACAAGATTGGATCAATTAACAAAATCAATAAAACCTATGCCTTTCTAGAACAAGCTCACGAAAGAGCTCCTTCTGCAGAAGAAATCGCAAAGGAACTTGATATGACTATCAATGATGTAAAAGAATCTCTTAAAAACTCAGGGAGACACGTCTCAATGGATGCGCCACTGGTAGAAGGAGAAGACTCTAACTTATATGACGTACTAAATAGTGGTGAATCGCCTAACCCAGACAGAACTCTACTTCATGAATCTTTAAAAACGGAAATTGAACGCGCTCTAGAAACCCTTACTCCTAGAGAAGCTGATGTAGTTCGCTTATACTTCGGTCTTGGTGAGCAGCACGCAATGACTCTTGAAGAAATTGGAGAGACATTTGATCTTACACGAGAACGTGTTCGTCAAATTAAAGAAAAAGCAATTCGTAGACTTAAACATACATCTAGAAGTAAAATCTTGAAAACATATTTAGGATAACTTAACAAGCAACCTTCGGGTTGCTTTTTTTATAACCAAATCTATTTCAAATGACTACACTTATAGCACCTTCAGTTCTAGCAGCCGATTTTGCAAACCTTCAAAGAGACTCAGAAATGCTTAATGCAAGTCAAGCAGACTGGTTTCATATCGATATTATGGATGGCGTATTTGTTCCTAATATCTCTTTTGGAATGCCTGTTTTAAAGGCAATTGCAAAACATGCTACTAAACCTCTTGATGTTCACTTAATGATTGTTAATCCAGATCAATATATTGAAACTTTTGCTGAGCTTGGATCTGCAGTACTAACTGTTCATTATGAAGCTTGTGATCACTTGCACAGAACTTTTCAGGAAATAAAATCTTGCGGAATGAAAGCTGGGGTAGCATTAAACCCACACACTCCCATTTCCGTTTTAGAGTCGATTATTAAGGATGTTGATGTAGTTTGTATTATGAGTGTTAATCCTGGGTTTGGAGGTCAATCTTTTATTGAAGAAACTTACACTAAGGTTGAAGAATTAAAAGCTATGATTACAAAAAAAGGAAGTAATGCGTTGATCGAAATAGATGGGGGTGTTACTAACAAAAATGCAAAACAACTTATTGATGCTGGAGCCGATGTTTTAGTCGCGGGAAGTTATGTTTTTGGTGCAGAAGACCCTATCAAAACAATTGAAGGCTTAAAACTCTGTAATAAAAATACAACATAAAAAAAGGGGTGAACTGACGTTCACCCCTTTTTTGTTTTTATAATTAAACTAAACCTAGTTTTTAGCTTTAAATTCTACTCTTCTACTTTTACTTCTAGTTTCTGCTGAATCTTCAGCACTAAAAGGCATAGTCTCTCCAAAAGATTTAACCTCAAGTCTACTAGAGTCTACACCAAGATCAATTAGTTTAGCCTGAACAGCTTCTGCTCGCTTTAGAGAAAGTGATTGATTAAATTTTTCACTTCCATCTGTTGAAGCATGACCTTCGATTACGATCTGAGCTTCGGGGTTTTCGTCTAAAATTCTTTTAATGTCGTTTAAATAGTCTAGCGTTTTCTTACCCATCAGTTTAAATCCATCAGCTGGAAACAAAACACTTGACCCAACCTTATTCAATTCTTCTAAAACCTTCTCAGGTGTTTCTGGGCAACCATCACCCCCGAGAATACCAGCTTCTTGTGGACAAGCATCATCTTTATCTAAAACACCATCTGAATCCGTATCTGGCCATGGACAACCTTTGTTTTCAAGATCTCCTGCTTCTTCTGGACATTTATCTTCTGAATCCATAATACCATCAGAATCTGTATCTGGACAACCGTTAAGTTCAACTAATCCGGCAACATCTTCACAGGCGTCGTCTTTATCTAAAACTCCATCACCGTCAGTATCAGGGCAACCATTATTTTCTTCTAGACCAGCTTCTTCAGGACAGCCGTCTAAATTATCTGGAATTCCATCGGCATCAGTATCTGGACACCCTTCGAATTCTTTAAGTCCAAAAACGTCTGGACATTTATCTTTTTTATCAGAAATTCCGTCTTTATCAGCATCTCCTGAACCTAAACCCAAAGCAAGACCAGCAGTATGTTGAATGTAATTACCTTTCGGAGAATCTTGAGTTGCACGGTAGCTTGTTTCAACAAAAGCACTAAATTTATCGCCTAATTTAAAGTTAAGTCCTGCACCACCAAAATAATTATCGGTAGCGTTTGAGGCAGAATTAAAACTACTACCATCGTTTCTACCGATAGAAGCCCTACCGATTCCAGCTTTTAAGAACGGACTTACTTTGCCATTGCGTGCAAAACCATACTTCAATGCTGCATCAATACTCAAAAATTCCGCGTCTGAACCACTTCCGTTATTCTGAAGGTTATTAAACGAAAATTGAGCTCCTAAAGATAAGCCTCCATATACTGATCTAAACACAGATAAAGATGGTACTCCAAAACTCATACTTTTATAGTCATTTAGCAATAATCTATTATTACCACTTGTTAAATCACTTTGTAATCCAACTACATTAAATCCAGCAGATATTAACCAAGGGTTGTCAGAAGTTTGAGCCTGAGTTACTCCCAGGGATAGCAAAAAAAGGGCAGTTAATTTAAAACTTTTCATATGAATATATTTAAAGATTATTTTTCTCATGATTTAAATAAATTTATTTGCAAATTTAATATTTAATAATATGTATTTCTATTTAGACAAAAAAAAATTAGTAGAATATTAATTTATGACTGATACTTTTAAACTAAACATTGCTCTAAACAGCTAAAAACGTATGTAAATTTAAAATACCTAGCTACTTTTAAACGAATAAATTTGTCATTTATTATATCTATTTTTTAAGTTTTTTTATTACATGTAAACTTTAAATCATTTTTCTTTTAATAAACAATTAAAAATAGTCCTATTCTTAAGAAACAAATTACCTTTAAATAAGTATTTTTACTAAAACCTAAAAAGCCGTTTAATGGGCAACAAAATAGATCTTAAAACTGCTACTTCAA
>JGI20156J14371_10003442_pt1 | contig 11748 bp, 10 predicted proteins | sample COG_06_FD_14371 | JGI IMG/M metagenome (IMG submission 14371)
CTTATTCGATATGGCTGGTCACATATTACTTCAACCAAAGCTATCTTCAGAAAAATGGGGTGGCGGAAAGATTTACTATTAATCTTATCTCATGTTTTTCAATAGTCTGAAATATTTTTGCTTTATTGCAAAGATATTTCAGACTATTTTTACTTTAAAATGTTACTTTATTATTTGTCTTTCATATGGTTAATTAATTCAATAGCTTAATCACCGATTTAAAATGGTTAAAACAATTGTTATTGCAGAACAAAATAAAATAGCTTCTGTTTATGATAAAAACGAAGTCATTACAGATTTAATAGTAGAACGAGGTATTTACCAGGTAGGAGATATTTACCTCGGCATTGTGGAAACAATATTACCTAGCATAAACGCTGCCTTTATTCTTCTTGATATTGGTGAGAGCAATGGCTTTATACATGTTGGGGATCTAGGACATTTAAGAAAAAATAAAGATAATAAACATATTGGTGCAAGTTTGTCTGCCCAATCTGTTGCAATGGTTCAAATATTAAAAGAACCAAGTCGTAACAAAGGACCGAGTGTTACTGGTGTAATTACCTTAAAAGGAAGGTACATAACCATACTACCTTTTAGCGAGAACATTACCTTAAGTACAAATATTGAAGACAATGATGAGATGCAGTATCTTAAAGCTCTTGTTGTTTTACTCAAGCCTAAAAAAGTAGGTGTTATCGTAAGTAAAATCGCTAGGCATGCTATGCTAAATAGCATTATTCAAGATTTTTATATTCTTTTATACCAGTGGGATTTAATTAGCAAAAAAATTCATTCTAATACAGCTCCTTGTTTAATTAGTAGCAGTAAGAACTTCATTTCCAAAATTCTGCAAAAAGTCTATAATCATAAAGTTAATAACATTACGGTAGATTCATATAAAGGAGCTAAAAAAATAGCTTCCACAATTAGCAAGTGGTCACAGCAGACTAATTTAATTTTTTCAGTAAAGTACTATAATAATCATAATTTCTTGATCCGTGATTATAATTTAGACTTAGTTATTTATGAGTTATTACAACCACGTGTTAACTTATTAAGAGGTGGATACATAATGATAGAAAAGACAGAAGCTTTAACAACGATCGATGTAAATTCCGGTTCATTTAATCATCTAAGTAATCCTAGAGAAACTATACTTCTTGTTAATCGTAAAGCTGCTAAACAAATTGCGAGACAATTGAATTTACGAAATATATCAGGCTTAATTGTTGTAGACTTTATCGACATGAAATATCAAAAAGATCAATTAGAATTATTATTGTATTTTGATTCATTTTTAAGACAAGACAGTGGTAAACCTAAAATTATCCAATTGTCAGAGTTAGGACTAGTGGAACTAACAAGAAAAAGACAAGGTAAAAGTTTGTCTGATTTATTTGTTTCTAATTCTTATTTCTCATTACGTCCAACAAATAATCAATACAAAAAAAAGATAGTTGCTCTAAATTGTGTTGTGGATGGTTTATTTTTACAAAGTTTTCCTATTTATTCTATCTAAAAGTATTAAAATCTTGTTATATTAAATTTAACTTAGGCGTGTAACTCAGTGGATAGAGTACCAGATTCCGGACCTGGTAGTCGTGGGTTCAATTCCCGCCATGCCTAATCATAAATAATTGTTTTTTTGGCAATAAAGCTGGAAATTAGTATTTTTTTATGCTATACAGTGTATATACATTAATAGGGGCTGTTATTGGTATCGACATTTTAGAAAGAGTAGTATTATGATGCAAGTCAAGATTGAGTATTTCTTGTTAATAAAACTCATTAAAAATAAATGTAAATAATATCGTACCTTTTTCTCGTAAGGTCGCTATCGCTTAAAGATTAGTTTTAAATATTAGAACAAGATTAATCTATACAAAACTTTATAAGCAAAAAATTGTGGAAAAAATTTGAGCTTAAAAAATACAATTCCAAATAAACAAAACTGAATCTGAAAATATGTTTTCTTTGGATAATGCACAAAGATAAACTTGTGAATGAGTATACTATATGAGCTAAAATGGACGTGGGTTCAAATCCCACCAGCTCCAAAAGATTGCATCTGTGGCCGAGCGGTCGAAGGCACCGGACTCATAATCCGTATCTGTAAAGACGTCGCTGGTTCAAACCCAGCCAGGTGTATTAATAAAAAAAATTATTGTTATATAAAAATATCTATTCTAAAATGGTAGAAGATTAAATTTGTATTACCAATATTATTTATCGAATTGTGTAGAATTTTAAAAAATAATTAATTATGAAACATACTTTGTCTGTTCTTGTAGAAGATGAGTCTGGAGTATTAACTCGTATTGCTGGTCTATTTGCAAGACGTAGTTTTAACATTGATAGTTTAGCAGTGGGACCTACAGAAAAAGCTGGTATTTCTAGAATAACAATGGTGGTTCCATCAGATCATAGGACTATTGAACAATTAACTAACCAATTATACAAATTAGTTAATATTTTAAAAGTTCAAGATATTACTCATCTACCTTCTGTAGAAAGAGAACTAATGTTAATGAAGATTAACACTAGCGCAGAGAATCGTTCTGAAGTCTTAGATATTGTTCAAATTTTCCGTGCTAAGGTTGTAGATTTATCCGAAAATTCTATAATCGTAGAAGTAACTGGAGACCCTGGCAAAATTTATGCAATAGAGCAAGTGTTATCTAAATTTGGAATATTTGAAATTGCACGTACAGGAAAAATTTCTTTAGTCAGAGATTCAAAAGTTAATAGTGAATATCTTAGAGCTTAATTTTGTTTAATTTTCTGGGGGTGGAGGGACTTGAACCCTCACGACCGTAAAGTCAACAGATTTTAAGTCTGTTGTGTCTACCATTCCACCACACCCCCTTTGATGTCTATTATCCGATTAGGCGGCACCCAGATTTGAACTGGGGATCAAGGATTTGCAATCCCTTGCCTTACCACTTGGCTATACCGCCAAACTCTTCTTATAAATCTAATAATAGTATATTTTTCTTTTTACGTACATATTTTTTTAAGAATGTTTATAATATAGAACTTTTTTAGTTCTATATTATAAATATTTTTACTTCCTAAAAATACGACTTTTTAGGAAATCTTCAGCTTCAATAGTAACTAAATCAGATTTAGTTAAGACTTTAGCTCCAGCTGCAAACATTCTATTAGCTTGACGCATTCTTGCTCGGTCTATTGCATTACGTACACTTCGAGCGTTAGCGAAATGCTGCTCTTGTTTTCTTAATGCAATATAATCTAATAATACTGTTTCTGAGTCCGGAGTTAATCGATATTGTTGTTCTGCAAGCATCATTTTAGCAATATATAAAAGTTCCTCTGCACTGTAATCTGGAAAATCTACGTGATTCGCTACTCTAGAAGATAAGCCGGGATTAGATTCATAAAAACTATCCATTCTTTCTTTATATCCAGCAAAAATAATAATTAAGTCATCTCTTTGGTTTTCCATTACTTGCAATAATATTTCAATTGCTTCTGCGCCATAATCTCTTTCGTTATCTGGTTTGTATAAATAATAAGCTTCATCTATAAACAGGACTCCTCCCATTGCACGCTTTAATACTTCTTTTGTCTTTGGAGCTGTATGTCCAATATATTGTCCTACAAGATCATCTCTTGTTACTGTAATTAAGTGTCCTTTTTTTACATATCCTAAACGGAATAAGATATCTGCCATTTTTAATGCAACAGTCGTTTTTCCTGTTCCAGGACTTCCAGTGAAAGACATGTGTAATCCTGGGTTTGATGAACTTAATCCTAGTAAGCTTCTCAATTTATGTACTAGTAAAAGAGCTGCGATCTCTTTGATCCTCGCTTTTACCGGTGCTAAGCCTACTAGATCTCTATCGAGTTGATCTAGCACTTCTTGTATCTCTCTCTTTTCGTATTCTTCTTGGAGGTTAACTAATTGACTCATATTAAATTTTAATTTTTATAAATAAATAGTGTAGATACTATAAACGTAAGAATTGTTTATAATATCTACACTTTAGACTAAAGCTTATTCAGCTTAGTAGCGCTCTCCAGCAGGACGAGCAGTTGCATAAGGTTGAATAGCATATCTAATTGTTCTAGAATGCTCTTCAATTCTCATTAATTGGAAACCAGGTTCGTTAGAAGTTGGTCTTTGTACGATGAAAGATAGTACACAACTTTCAACACCACGTGAGTTATCGAAAGCGTTGATTTTTACGTAGTAAGAAGGCTTAGCTTTACGACAAGCGTTAACTTCAAACATTACAGCAGCTGCGTCTTTAACACCGAATAATGGAAGACCCCATAATTCCCAGTAAGAGTTACGAGGATGTGGATCATCAGTCCATTCAACGTTAAGAGCCCAGTTCTTGTTGATAGCGTATTGAATTTGCTTAACTACTTGCTCGTCTGTTAAGTCTGGCATGAAAGAAAATGCACCTTGTGTTAATCTCACGATTGATACTCCTTTAGGTTTAATATTATTTTATAGCACCACTTTATAAAAAATGGAGCTATTGGAATTTATAATTATCGGTTAGCTGTAGCTGTTTCTACGAAGTCAGCTGTATCAGTTGAAGCGTAGTTGAAAGTGATATCCTTCCAAAGATCTAAAGCAGTCTGTAAAGGACCACAGCTCTTAGCTGCATTTCTTAAAATGTTTGGACCTTCTGTTACGTAGTCGCGACCTTCGTTACGTGCAACTACCATACATTCAAGAGCTACACGGTTAGCTGTAGCACCCGCTTGGATACCATCAGGGTGACCGATTGTACCACCACCAAATTGAAGAACTACGTCGTCGCCTAAGTAGTTAATTAATTGGTGCATTTGACCACAGTGAATACCACCTGAAGCAACTGGCATACACTTAGCTAATGAACCCCAATCTTGAGCGAAGAATAAACCTTCAACTAAGTTAACTTCTGTTTGAACTTCTAATAAAGTATCGTAGAAACCTTTAACCATTAGAGGATCTCCCTCTAATTTACCTACAACAGTACCAGCGTGAATATGGTCAACACCAGCCATACGCATCCACTTACAAATAACACGGAAGTTCATACCATGTGTCTTTTGACGAGAGTACGTAGAGTTACCAGCACGGTGTAAGTGTAAGATCATACTGTTCTTACGAGCCCAGATACCCATACTTTGGATAGCTGTGTAACCGATTACAAGGTCGATCATACAGATAACAGTACCGATTTCCTTACAGAATTCAGCACGCTCGTACATATCTTCCATTGTACCTGCAGTAACGTTGAAGTAGTGACCTTTAATTTCACCAGTACCAGCAGCTGCTCTGTTAACACCTTCCATACCGAATAAGAAACGCTCTTTCCATCTCATGAATGGTTGAGAGTTAATGTTCTCATCATCCTTAAGGAAATCAAGACCACCTTTAAGACCTTCGTATACAACACGTCCGTAGTTCTTACCAGATAAACCTAACTTAGGCTTAACAGTAGCACCTAATAAAGGACGACCGTACTTATCAAGTCTTTCACGTTCTACAACTACACCTGTTGCTGGACCTTGGAAAGTCTTTAAGTATGCAACTGGCATACGCATATCTTCAAGACGTAAAGCATTTACTGCCTTGAAACCGAATACGTTACCGATGATAGAAGCTGTTAGGTTAGCTAAAGATCCTTCTTCGAATAAATCTAATTCGTATGCGATGTAAGCAAAGTATTGGTCTGGTGCACCTGGAACAGGGTCAACACGGTAAGCCTTTGCTCTGTAAAGATCACATGCTGTTAAAAGGTCAGTCCATACAACAGTCCATGTAGCTGTAGAAGATTCACCTGCAATTGCAGCAGCACATTCAACTGGATCCACACCTTTTTGAGGTGTCATACGGAACATTGCTAAAACATCAGTGTCTTTGATTTGGTAATCAGCATCCCAGTAACCCATTTTTGCGTAAGGGATAACGCCAGATTCGTAACGTTCGTTTTTGATTCGAGTCCGTGATTCTACGGATTGAGACATACATTCCTCCTTTAAAGGTTATAGTCAATACAGAGTTTAATTATATGTATACAAAATTTCTTGAGTAGACATAATTTTTTATAGTTCTTATTCTATATAATTTATAGATTAATGAACTTATTATTTTATACTTAAAAAATATGTTATCAGGAAATTAAAAGTCATTCAACTTAATTTATTTATATTAGTTATAAGTTTTACTTATAGTTACTTTTTTCTTTTGTTTATTTATGTATATTATTTGTCTTAGATAAAATCTTTTTTTTATAGATCAGTAGAGCCGAAGATGGTATATAAGATTAAATATGTAATAAATCATATTTAAGTTATAAATTTTTATCATTTTTACTACTAAAGTGAAGTTTATCAAGTTATAAATTTTTGAATTAACTTTAAAAACTAACATTTCAAAAATAATGAATAATATTTCAGAACAAATCAATCAATTTTTGTTTCCACCATCGTTAAATAATATTTCGATACAAAGTGACCAAGATCCGGTCTCAAAATTATTATCTTCTTTGCATTCCTCTCGAGGAATTGAAGTTAATCTTAAAAGTAAAGATGATGTCTTTATTGAAGATTTTTTCCAGGGTAAGAGAACTAATTCTATTAATGTCAATGTTGACAAAGATTTGAAAATATTTTCTAAGCCGTCAAAAATCCCAGATATTTTTAGTAATAAAAGACAGAATAACTTTCCGACTCAACACCAAAAAGTTATTCTTTCAAAATTAAAAACAGTGCCTGTTTATACGGTAGTTAACGGATACAATGAAATAGTTATAGCTTCTCCAAGAGTTATGCCACCTAGGAATTCAATGGAATGGCTATATGATAAATATCATGATAATTTTTTATGGAAAGAAGATAAAGGTGCAATAAGTTTGGGCTTATTTTTCGTTAATAAAGAAGATGCTGAAACATATATGCAAGAAATTTGTAAAAAAGATCCTAGAGGAGCGGAAACAATAGGATTAGGAGTGAAAACTGTTGGGTTAGATACATTTTACGAATTAAATAGAACTTCTCAGCCTAAGATGCAAGCAAGATTAATTGCTGATTTAGAAGAAATCGATTTATTGTTAAATGAATATTGCAATAATAAGTTTATAGATTTTCATCCTAAACAGAAACATCAGAAGCAATGGTTCCAAGGTAATCCAATATATATGATACGAGTTAATGAGCAAGTAAGTGAGGTAGATCAAAAAAAAATAAGTTTATCAAAATACAATTTAGATTCTTCTTCTAATTCCCAAAAAATATTATTATTTAAACGTGAAGATGCATATAAAATATGGAACTTATATCGATCAAAATACCAAAATTTAAAGTTACCTGAACAACCTACTCTAGAAGTTTATAATTTAGAAAATTATCTGCTTGATCTAGAAAAAAGCGATATATTATCAACAGAAAATATTACATTTGTTCCACCTTATGAATCATACAGGTATTCGAAATTTTTAGTAGAGAAATCTAAAACAGACAAAACGGTTTCAATACAAGAGTCATTCGAAAAATATTTTGCTACCCAAGTAAAATCTTTTCAACGATTTTACAAAGGTATTGTTTGGTTATTAACTTCCGATACTTTACCTAGTGAAGATAATTCTTGGTAACTCAATTCTTTACATATAATGTCTAATGAAAGATTTTTTCTATCCTTTTCTAGAGTAGTATTCGACAATTAGTAATTCATTTAATTGTAGAGCAACCCACTCTCTTTCAATTATTCCATTAACTTTTCCTATTAAAGTGTTTTTGTCTATTTCTAAGTGACTTGGTATATTGGCTAAACCTGGGAAAGATAAATAGTTCTCTACAAGTTGCTTAGATCTAGTATTACTACGAACGGTTATAATGTCACCAGTTTGACATTGGTAACTAGGTATGGAAACTCTTTTACCATTAACACAAATATGACCATGGTTCACAATTTGTCTAGCTGCAGGTATAGTGGGAGCCATACCCAATCTAAACACAATGTTGTCTAAGCGCATTTCTAGCAATTGTAGTAATGCTTCACCAGTCGAACCTTTAATTCTTTTAGCATCTTTTACGTAACGTAAAAGTTGCTTTTCTGTTAGACCATAGTTAAATCTTAATTTTTGTTTTTCTTCTAATCTGATAGCGTATTCTGAAGGCTTTCGAGGTTGGTCACCGTGTTGGCCTGGGCGTGAATTTCTTCTTGTTGTTTTTCTAGTTAAACCAGGTAATTCTCCTAAACGACGTACAATTCTTACTACAGCTCCTCTATATCGGGACATAGTGTATATTTTTCTCCGTAAACTTTTATTTTGTTTCAGTTTTTATATAGTAAAATCATTCTTACTATATAAAATTTTTTATTTATTAAGTATTTAATATCGACCTAGTATATATCTTAATTTAAAGATAATAAATGAAAAAGTACTTTACTATATTAAAGATTTTATTGTATAGTAATTATAGATCATAAAGATAGCTGGTGTAGCTCAATTGGTAGAGCAACTGATTTGTAATCAGTAGGTTGCGGGTTCAAGTCCCTTCTCCAGCTTTTTAAAATTTAAAACTGTAAGTTGAAAGAGACATTAGTCCCCCTATGAGGATATGTAGACAAATTTAGTTTTTGACATTTTCTTGCTAAAGTTTCTTTAACTATAGGCAAGCCTAATCCTGATCCTGTCACTATGTTTTTCTGCTTGCTCACTCTCGTGAAGCGATTAAAAACAGCAATAGTATCTTCTCTTGGTATTCCTATCCCATTATCTACGATACACAATCTAAGAAAAGAATTATTGTATGTTTGGTGCAGCGAGAATGATTGAATAATCTTCACTTTTATGTGAATAACACCATGAGGGTAAGTGAACTTTATAGAGTTATTGAGTAAATTAGATAAAATTCTCAAAATTGAATCGTCATTAATAATAATATCCATGTTATTCAAATCTATCTTTTTTACTAATAATAAATATTTTTTAATTGCTGTTATTCGATTCAGTTGCAAGCTCTCTTCTAAGATATTGTCTAAAGACAAGTTTGTATGTTGACAGTGTTTTTTATTTTCTATTTCAGCAAAATCTAATATATCGTTTACCAATTTATTCAATCTATTTGTCTCATTCGTCGCTATTTCTAAAAACTCTAATCTCTGATTATTGTCTAATTCATTATTATATTCGTATAAGGTTTCTAAGAAAGATCTGATATTAAATAAGGGTGCACGTAATTCATGCGATAGATTATTGATCGGGTGGTTTGTTAATAAATTGTGTTCTTTTTGAGTAATAATATCGTTTAGAGACAATAATATATTTTTTAAACTTTTATTTTTAGCTTCCAATAAAGGTGTTAACGTAACACTTAACTTTGTTTTTTGATAATGGCTTAGATTCACACTAACAGTAGGCAATAAATCATTGTCTTCGTTATTATTTACTAACATTGTCTTAATTACTGGAAGAATCTTTGAGCGTATTGAATACGGTAAGTGAAGCAAAACATTAGTACCAATGATTGATTGATTATTGTACTCCAACAAATTTAGAGCCTCTTTATTAGCTAAGATAATTTTTAAATTTTTATTCAATAAGATTCTTACTCCACTAGGATTATGATATTTCTTTCTAAGTTTGCTTAATTTGAACATTGTTGATGAGATTTATTGAAATTATGATTTGTTTATATGTTTTCTTTTATTAAAGAGAAGATATAAAGAAAAAAAATTATGAAATTAATTAGTGTGGATAGTTATTTTGATAGTTAGCACAAAATAATGCTTTTAATAACCGATTTTTATTCTTTTTATATTTTTTAGGGATATCAACGTGATTTAGTTGTGTTGTTGTATTAAAAATTTTGGATAAATAAATCATTTTATTGACTTATTCAAAAAATATTCTAAAAAAGCAGTTGCATAAAACACTATTATGATGTTAATATAACTACAATAGAAAAAACAAATAATTTTTTGTTAGAAAAATGGGCGGTTAGCTCAGCGGTAGAGCGCCTGCCTTACAAGCAGGTGGTCACTGGTTCAAATCCAGTACCGCCCACTTAAATAAAAACAAAGAAGCTATAAAAAATTAATAAATTGTACTCAGGGCTCATCGTCTAAGGGATCAGGACAGAGACCTTCTAAGTCTCTAATGTAGGTTCGAATCCTACTGAGCCTATTTATTTCTATACTGCATTAAATACTGAATCAAACACCTTTTGTACTTTATCTCCTGAGTCAATGGTTTCTAAAGGATCTTTTCTTAGTCGATGACGTAAACACATTGTAATAACACTTTGTATATCTTGAACAGTTACTTCATTTCTACTGTTATAAGCAGCATAAGCTTTAGCGGCTCTATTCGTTACAATATCTCCTCTTAATCCGTCTACATCTAATTCTCCACATACTTGAGAAATTTTAACCCTCAAATCATAATCTAATATAACATTAGGTAACATTTCTTGTGCTTTTACTATTCTTTGTCTGAAATCTTCTTGTCCTTGTTTATATTCATTAAGACATTCTTGTGGATTTGCGTCAAAAGAAGAGCGTTGTTCTACAATTTTCACTCTTAATTCTGGGTCGCGTACTGTTCTTATCTCAGAATGCATTCCAAATCTATCTAACAGTTGTGGTCTTAATTCCCCTTCTTCAGGGTTGCCGGATCCTACTAAAACGAATCTAGCAGGATGCCTAATAGATATGCCTTCTCTTTCTACTGTATTCCAGCCAGAAGCAGCTGAATCTAATAGTATGTCTACTAAGTGATCATCTAATAAATTAACTTCATCAACGTATAAGATTCCTCTATTAGCTTTTGCTAATAAACCAGGTTCAAAAGCTTTTACACCTTCTGTTAGCGCTTTTTCGATATCAATTGTTCCACAGACTCTATCTTCAGTTGCACCTAAAGGTAAATCAATCATTGATACTTTCTTGTCTACAATTTCGATTGCTTTACCATTTTCTACTAATCTACGAATATCTTCACTCATTAGATCAAAATCAGTAGGATGTGAATTAAAAGGATCGTCTTTCACAACTTTAATTTTAGGTAGTATATCTGTTATCGCTCGTATTGTTGTTGATTTACCTGTTCCTCTATCTCCCATTATGATGACACCACCTATTTTAGGATCTATAACATTTAAAGAGAGAGCTAACTTCATCTCATCTTGGCCAACTATTGCTGTAAAAGGAAAAACTAAACGTTCGCTGGATTTTTCTAAATTTGCTGTCACGGTATTATTTTTATTAAATTAATTAATTTATATTATCAATTTGTAATTATGTGTGTGTACATATAAACTTTATCGTCGCTTCGTTTCAAATATTATTGAAATGAAGCTTATATAATACTTGAGAATTAGAAAAGAATAATATTTATTCGTAGAGAGCTCTTCCTAATCTAATTGCTAGAACTAAAGATGCTAGTGCTAGTATAAGTGCAACAAAGATTTGAGTATCACTGATCATATTTTATTACCTATTATAATTAAGTACAGACAATATCTTAATCATAGAATAATCAACAATCTTTTCAACATTTATTTAAATTCAATTTACAGATCATTACTTAATTGTTCTCTATGATACAAATGTATAGCAAATAAAAGTAAAATTTATTTTGGAAAAAATTACTTCTATCCGGGGTTGACAATTCTGTTTGTAAAAAGCTACTGTATTTTCAGGATTTGAAATCAATAAGTCCACCGAGCTCAACACAATTGAGTTTTAAAAATTAGATTTAGTTCAAAAAATATAAATAT
>JGI20156J14371_10003445_pt1 | contig 11739 bp, 7 predicted proteins | sample COG_06_FD_14371 | JGI IMG/M metagenome (IMG submission 14371)
CTTAGGACCGTCATAGTTACGGCCGCCGTTCACTGGGGCTTCGATCAGAAGCTCTCACCTCATCACTTAACCTTCCAGCACCGGGCAGGCGTCAGACCCTATACCTCATCTTACGATTTAGCAGAGCCCTGTGTTTTTGGTAAACAGTCGCTACCCCCATTTTTGTGCCACCTACTTCTGGTTGCCCAAAAGCAGGCCATCCTTATCCCGAAGTTACGGATGCATTTTGCCTAGTTCCTTCAGTGTAGTTCTCTCAAGCGCCTTAGTATGCTCAACCCATCCACCTGTGTCGGTTTTGGTACGGACTTATCGAGGGGCTATTTCCTGGAAGCAACTCCCAAGCATTTCCAATCCAATAAGGAAATACAGGGAAGAAAACTCCGTCACTCACCTCTTGGTTCAGGAATATTAACCTGATTTCCATCGACTACGCCTTTCGGCCTCGCCTTAGGACCCGACTAACCCTGCGCAGATTAACTTGACGCAGGAAACCTTAGATTTTCGGCGAAAGTGTTTCTCACACTTTTTATCGTTACTCATGTCGGCATTCTCACTTGTGATATCTCCAGCAAACCTGACAGTTCACCTTCACAGACTTACACAACGCTCTGCTACCGCTTGCATATAAATGCAAACCCGTGTCTTCGGTATATTGCTTTAGCCCCGTTACATTTTCGGCGCAAGAAGGCTTAATTAGACTAGTGAGCTATTACGCTTTCTTTAAAGGATGGCTGCTTCTAAGCCAACCTCCTAGTTGTTTTGGCCCTCTCACTTCCTTTACCACTTAGCAATAATTTAGGGACCTTAGACGACGATCAGGGCTGTTTCCCTCTCGACAATGGACCTTAGCACCCACTGTCTGTCTGCCATATTGAACTCTTCGGTATTCGGAGTTTGTTAAGGGTTGGTAAGTCTTTTGGACCCCCTAGCCTTTACAGTGCTCTACCCCCGAAGGTAATGATATGACGCTCTACCTAAATAGATTTCGCAGAGAACCAGCTATATCCGGATTTGTTTGGCCTTTCACCCCTAGTCACAGTTCATCACATAATTTTGCAACATTAACGTGTTCGGTCCTCCAACGAGTCTTACCTCGCCTTCAACCTGACCATGACTAGCTCATCCGGTTTCGGGTCTAATTCATTGTACTAAATCGCCCTGTTAAGACTCGCTTTCGCTACGCCTACACCTAACGGCTTAAGCTTGCACAATAAAATTAACTCGCCGACCCATTATACAAAAGGTACGCCATCACCCCCTATTGGGGCTCTGACTGCTTGTAGGCATCTGGTTTCAGTATCTATTTCACTCCCCTTATCGGGGTTCTTTTCACCTTTCCCTCACGGTACTTGTTCACTATCGGTTGCAAAGGAGTACTTAGGCTTGGATGAACTGGTCCACCCATGTTCAGACAGGATTTCACGTGTCCCGCCCTACTCAAGATTAGTCATGTGCATTACCTATACGGGACTATCACCCTCTATGGTTAAACTTTCCATTTTATTCTAGTTTTCACATTAACTAATACTGGCCTGGTCCGCATTCGCTCGTCACTACTAACGGAGTCTCTGTTGATGTCCTTTCCTCTGGGTACTTAGATATTTCAGTTCCCCAGGTATCGCTTTCTTAACCTATGAATTCAGTTAAGAATATCTTCTAAAAGAAGATGGGTTCCCCCATTCGGAAATCTTCGGATCAAAATTTGTTGACAATTACCCGAAGCTTATCGCAGCCTGCCACGTCCTTCATCGCCTCTTTGCACCAAGGCATCCACCAAATGCCCTTATTTTGCTTATTTTAGACTTATGTGCAGAATTAACTACATTTAAGTTAAACAATAAAAAACTACCTACAAACTAAACTTCAAAAATGAAATTTAATTAAAATTGAATTTTGTAAGGGTATCATTAATAAATAATTATTAAGACACCGATACGGTATTCTACTAGTTGTCAAATATTCACGATTTTAAAACAGCTAATTTCAAACCTAAAATTCATAAAATTTATTAACCTTGGTTAACATATGAAAATTAAAGCAAGAAATTTCCTTTTCTAAGTACATAGTTTTAAAAAACTAAAGTAGTCAAAAAGGGAAGGCAAATATTGAAGATTATCTAATAAGATGTCAAGAGCATTTTCTTAAAAATTTTCAATTAATCTTAGAATTAACAAGATTAATAAAATTATCCTTGCCAAATAGAGAAATAAAAGAGCCTAATCTGGGTCCTTGATCTTGACCAAGCAGTATTTGATAGAGCTTTAAAAACCAATCGCGCATGTTTTTTTCATAGCCGTGATTTTTGCCAATACCAAAAATAATAGTCTGAATTTCGGCAGCATCTTTTAGTTTTTCTTTAGATAATTCGCTAAGGGATTTTATTAAATCTTGCAAAGCAATTTTATCTTGCTGCGTTGGGATGTGAAATTGTTTATTTTTTTTGATAAAATCATTGTAATAATTTATGGCATTTTGCACCATTTTTGATAGTAGCGGGTTTGAATCCCTATCTATTCCCTGTTGATATTTGGAGATGAAGCCCCACAAAACCTCGTCATTTTCTGGATTACAAGCTGAAGCTAAATTTAAAAGAAGTGAATAGGTTAAAGCAAAATCATTTTTTTCTACCAAACCATTATGAATATGAAATGCTGGATTTTCTAGCTTTTTGGCGTCTTCTTGATCGTGATATGAGTTATTAAAAGCTAGATATTCATCCATGGCTTTAGGAATCACATCAAAATACAACCTTTTGGCAGTTTTGGGTTTTTGATACATAAAAAGCGACATTGACTCCGCCGGCGCATATTTTAGCCAATCTTCCACTGAAATACCATTGCCTTTAGATTTTGAAATTTTCTCGCCACTGTCAGACAAGAACATTTCATAAGTAAAATTTGTCGGAGATTTTCCTCCCAAAATCTCACAAACTTTGCGATAAATATGCTCNTTTGGCGCGTGATCTTTGCCATAGATTTCATAATCAACGCCAAATGTGTACCAACGGGCGCCAAAATCTATTTTCCATTGCAATTTGCAATTGCCGCCAGTTACCAACACTTCTTTTTCATTGCCTGCCAAATCAAGATAGGTCACAGTGCCTTTTTCTTTATTTATTGATTTTACACCCTTATCAATCACTATGCCAGATTCTTGGTCAATTGGCATAAATGGGCTGTATGTTGCTTGCCTTTCAGCACCTAAAGTTGGCAGCATTAAATCCATCAATTCTTCATATTTTTCCAAAACTTTAAGCATGGTGGCGTCATAAGCTCCCGATTTGTATTTATCAGTAGCGCTGATAAATTCATATTCAAAGCCGAAGGAATCTAAAAAAGATTTCAATCTTGAATTCATATGCTCGCCAAAAGAATTGTGAGTTTCGAAAGGATCTGGCACCGATGTTAAAGGCTTGCCCAAATTAGCCATAATCATATCGTAATTAGGCAGATTATCAGGAGCTTTGCGCAAACCGTCAATATCGTCAGAAACGCAAATCATTTTAGCTGGAATATCGGGGGCAAGTTTTTTAAAAGCATTCATCACAAAAGAAGTGCGCACCACTTCGCCAAAAGTGCCAATATGCGGCAATCCTGAGGGGCCATAGCCAGTTTCAAATAAAACAAAACCTTTTTTTGGCGTTTGTTTTTGAATTTTATTGTAGATTTTTCTAGCTTCCTCAAAGGGCCATGCTTTGGCTTTTAGGTAGAGTTCTTGGTTCATAGGTTTTTTTGTTTTTTGTTTTTTTGCGCGAAACGATTCGCGACGCGCAAGTCGCGCTTGTACGATAAAATTGTTAATTCTTGGGTTAATTAGGGATGTTATCGGAGGGAATTTAATATTTAAATCGATATTTTTGGTAGTTTTGGTTTTTTTGCGCGAAACGATTCGCGACGCGCAAGTCGCGCTTGCCGATAAAATAAATTTTATCGGAGGGAATATTACTTTTAAATCTAAATTCTTTTAAAAAGNAATTTGGATAATATTAACCCGTGCGCTAATTAGTAGACTTTTAACAAAAAGATTTTTTTTCTTGAAGATCTTCTTTAAAGCCATAGTACTTACTGCTACTTTGGTTTTAAAGAAGTATCTTAAGAAGGAAAATATTGCAGTTAAAAGTCTACTAATTAGCGCACGGGTTAATAAGTATTTAGACTCAATTTCTAAATCAAATCTTCTTCGAAACGGCTATGGCAAATTTTGTGGTGCATTTGATAAATGCNGATAATGGCTTAAACATGATTAATTTATCAGCATCATTTTCATAGGCTGTGTCGCGATGCTCTAGCTCTTCTTCGCGAAATTTATTAATTTTATCTTTTAATTCTCTATTAAATGAGTCGCCATTTTCATCCTTATCAAAATAATCAAGCTGCTCTTGATAATGCTCATCAATAACTTCTTCAACCGCTGTTGTGCAAGCCATTGCTGCTTTTTTATCAAAAATCGCCGTTAAAAAACCAAGAGCAAAACCACCNACCTGCCAAATTGGCTGCATCANTGTTGGTCTAACATTTTCTTGTTTCATAACCTCGTCAAAATAAGCAAAATGCTCATCTTCTTGCTGCTTCATATGCTTAACCAGCTTTAAACTTTCCTTGTCGCTTTTTAATCTTAACGCTGCAATCTGACCATCATAAATTACTTTGGCGCCCATTTCACCAGCGTGATTAACTCGGATCATTTCGCTGATTTTTTGATCGATTTTTTGATTTTTCATGCGCAAAATCTATTTTTAGTTAGAAACATTACGGGGTTAATAAAGTTAAATAAACAGCTTTTTATGACATTGCAAGAACATTTACAAGAGCTGCGCTCAAGACTATTTATGGTAGCAATATTTTTTGCCTTAGCCCTTGGCGCTTGCTATTATTTTTCGCAAGAAATTTACAATTTTTTATTAATTCCATTTGGCAATGTCACCACCAACAAAGAAGATTATCGCCTCATCTTCACCTCTCCAGCCGAGGCTTTTATTAGCTATCTTAAATTGTCATTTTTATCGGCCATTTTTTTTACCACACCCATTTTTCTAATTCAAACCTATCTGTTTTTAGCGCCAGCGCTTTACAAAAATGAAAAAAAATTTATCACAATATTACTAACCATTTCACCCTTATTATTTTTCTGTGGCGCCATAATAGCTTATTACTACATACTACCGCTAGCTTTTAATTTCTTCTTAAATTTTGAAAATCGCAATTTAGCTAATTCATCGCAAATTGCTGTCGAACTTGAAGTGAGAATTAGTGAATATCTAAGCTTCACCAAAAATATCATTTTTGGCTTTGGCATCGCTTTTCAAATGCCAATCTTGCTATTGAGCCTTATCAAATTCAAAATTATTTCACTTTCCAGCCTAACCTCAAAAAGAAAATATTGGATTTTATCCTTCTTTTTAATATCAGCCATTCTAACGCCGCCCGATATTTTAAGCCAAATTTTCATGGCCAGCTTGATGATTATTCTTTTTGAAGGAATGATTTTTTTGACCAAGTTTTTTGCAAAATAATAAAATATTGCGCTTTGAAAATTTGTCGATTCAATAGCAAAAGCCCTACAAAACATTTTTGCCCCTAGGGGCAAAAGTTTTTGCTCTTTAAGCCTTGTAAATAAAGGATTAACTTAAAATAAAAAACACAAAATGCCCAAAATTCTAGCCCAAAATAAGCAAATAAAACTATTAAATGATCTGCAAAAAATCATCCTCACCAACAAAGAACAAACCAAGCAAACTTTACGCCAAATCACCATCAACACTTATTGGCAAATTGGCAAAAGAATTGCCGCTGAGAATTTAAGCGAAAACGCCAATTACAAATCGACTATTTTACAAGATTTATCCGATAAATTAGTTTTAGAAAAAAGTGTTCTTTATCGCTGTCTTAATTTTTTTGAATCCTATCCAGTCTTGCCTCAAGAGCATATTTTATCTTGGTCGCATTATCGAGAACTTTTATCAATCAAAGATGAAAATTTGCGCCAAGATTTAGAAGAAAAAGCTAGCACCCAAGGCTGGAACAAAGATCAGCTAATCGCTGCAATTAAAAGTGAAAAAGAAGCTAATAATAAAGAGTCAAACTCCACAACCAAAAATAAACTAACAAGACCAACCAACCCCACCTATCTCTACAAAGCCAAAGTTAGCAATGTCGTTGATGGTGACACTTTGGTTTTATTGATTGATCTAGGATTTAAAACTTTTCGCGAACAAAGAGTGAGATTAGCTGGAATTAACTGCCCAGAAATAAAAACAGCTGCTGGCCAAAAGGCTAAAGATTTTGTATTAGAAAAACTAGCGGCCCCAGAATTTGTCATGATAAAAACCCATAAGATCGATATTTATGGCCGATATTTAGGTCACATTTTTTATGATATTTCTGGTAAAAAAGATAAAGCAGAAATTTTTACCAGCGGCAACTATTTGAATATGGAAATTTTAGATGAGGGCTTGGCTGAAGTGATGCTGTTTTAGAGGTTAATTAACGACCTACACCTCCGGCGCCCGATTGAATTCTTCTTGACTTAGTGGCACCATCATTTTCTACCCTCCCTCCTTCTCTTGCTCTTTTTAGACTTGGCGCGGGATTTGGTGTGGTTGATGTGGGATCTGGGATAGAATCTAAGCTCATTGGATTGGATGCCCCTCGTGAACTACCTGCTTTTTCTGACCCCTTCGCAAAGAAACCATCAATCTTTCTTTGACCAGGCGCTTCTGCGGTTTTTTGAAATCCTTCTTGCTTAAGTCTCTCCTCTTTGTGTTCTTGAGTTTCTTGAGTTTCTGTTTTAAGGCTTTTAATCTCAGCTTCATTTTGTGAAATCCTCTCTTTGTTTTGTGAAATCTGTTTTTGAAGCTCTGCTACAATAGCAATAGCATGTTTAGGAATTTTTGCAATTTCTTTTATCAAATTATCTCGTTGATCATACTCTTCTTTTGGCAAGATCCAATCTTGGGATATTTTGATAATTTCTTTTATGTTGGTTGGTTTTTGATAATAAAATCCTAAAAGCTCATCAATATTTTCTTGAAATTTAAATAAGTTTTCTGGCTTGTATCTACCATTTTCTGCTTCATAAGCTGCGATGGCGTTAATGACTTTTAGATTATTTTTATCTTGAGTTTCGTTGTCACGATAACTAACCAAAATATCGTAAGGCACTATTGATTGAAATTTTTCTGGATTAGCCTCATGCCACAAAACAGAAAGTTGAGCAGAAATATCCTCTATTTTTTTTTCATCTGATGTTTTAAAGCTATCTACAAAATCTTTACCAAAATGCCCTTGGTTAAGTAAGTGATTAGGAATACCTGATTGCTTGCATAATTGCTGTAAATAAAGCTGATTTAACTCTTCAATACTCTTGATGGTGTTAGCTCTATTGCCATACCAAGCTTCGGTTTGTTTATTTTGTTGTAATGTGTTTTTTTGTTTTTGATTAAGCTTATAATCATAACCCGAACAATTGCTAGCACCAAGCTCAAGTAAAGTATTAATAGCTTCAGCTTGGCCCTTAAAGGCAGCAATTCCAAGAGGTGTAAATGTTGNTNCATCTTTNTTTGTTTGAGCTGGCTCATTTAATAGCTTAGGACCTTTCTTAAGTAGTATTTCAANAATTTNAGNTNGGCCNNNANNGGCNGCAATTCCAAGAGGTGTAAATGTTGCTTCATCTTTATTTGTTTGAGCTGGCCTATTTAATAGCTTAGGATCTTTCTTAAGTAGTATTCCAACAATTTCAGATTGGCCTTTAAAGGCGGCAAATCCAAGAGGTGTAAATGTTGTTCCATTTTTATTTGTATGAGCTAGCTCATTTAGCTCAGGATCTTTCTCAAGTAGTATGTCAACAATTTCAGATCGGCCCTGAGCGGTAGCAATTCCAAGAGGTGTTAATGTTGCTCTATCTTTATTTGTTAGAGCTGGCTTATTTAATAGCTCAGAATGATTATCAGCTAAAGCTTTAAACGAATCTTTATCAGGAAAAGCAGCAAAAATTCCTAAAATAGATAATTCTGCTCCAGAATCTAATTTAATTTCTAGGCTTGAGATGTTATCTTTTGTAATATTGATCCCTAATTTCTCAAAATCATCTATCTTGATCTTACCACCTGATCGTTCTACTTCATTTACCTTAGCTTTGATTTGTACGATTTGTTCTGGAGTCATTTATGTGATTTACAAAAAATTAATAACTGCCACATCATAGCGTTTTTTGTAAAATGTTGCAAGATTATTTTTGAATACTAACTCTCTATTAACCCACGCACTAACTAGTTGAGCTTTTAACAAAAAGATTTTTTTTCTTGAAGATCTTGCTGAAAGCCGTAGCACTTACTGCTACTACTTTGGTTTTCAAGAAGAGTTTCAAGAAAGAAAATATTGCAGTTAAAAGTGAACTAGTTAGGGCACGGACCAATATTAACTATCAGCTGCTATCACCTCTCTTTTGCCCGAAACAGATGGCGCTGTTACCACCCCTTGCTCTTCCATTTTTTCAATCAAGGTTGCGGCGCGATTGTAGCCAATTCTAAGCTGTCTTTGCACATAGCTAATTGAGGCCTTATTATCCCTTCGCACAATTGCCACAGCCTGCGTGTACAAATCAGCATCTGCACTAACCTTGACGCTCTCATTAGCGCTACTAGGTTGATTTTGATTACCCTTACCAGCCAACACATCTTCAGAATCAAATGATATTTTATCAGCCCCCTCTTCTTCATCAACGCGCTGACTCTTAATGAAATTTACAATTTCTTCAATCTCTTTATCAGAACAAAATGGCCCATGGGCGCGAATCATTTTGCTACCGCCTGACATGTAGATCATGTCACCTTGCCCCAAAAGCTGCTCCGCTCCTTGCACTCCAAGAATTGTGCGACTATCTATTCTTGAAGTGACCTGAAAAGAAATTCGCGTTGGAAAATTAGCTTTAATAACCCCCGTAATCACATCAACCGAAGGTCTTTGCGTCGCCATAATTATGTGAATTCCCGCAGCCCGCGCCATTTGCGCCAATCTTTGCACCGAACTTTCAATTTCCTTGCCAGCAACTAGCATCAAATCTGCCATTTCATCAACAATAACCACGATGAAAGGTATTTTCTTAGGCTCAAAAGATATTTCCTCAATTATTGGCTGACCATTAGTTGGATCAAAGCCAGTTTGCACTTTACGCGTCAATTGTTCGCCATTTAACGCCGCTTTTTCAGCTTTTTCATTGTAGCCAGCAATATTTCTAACAGCAAAGCTCGACATTAGGCGATATCTTTCTTCCATTTCTGCCACCACCCATTTCAGCGCAACCACAGCCTTGGCCGGCTCTGTAACAACTGGCGATAATAAATGCGGAATTCCATTGTAAATAGAAAGCTCCAACATTTTTGGATCAATCATAATAAATTTACATTCATCAGGCCTTAAGCGATAAAGTAGCGACAAAATCATAACATTAAGACCAACAGATTTACCAGATCCCGTAGTTCCAGCAATTAATAAATGTGGCATTTTGGCCAAATCAGCAATAACAAGTTCGCCGCCAATATTTTTACCCAAAATCATCGGTAAATAAAAATCAGAAAGCTGGTATTTTTTAGATTCCGCCAACTCTTTTAAAAAGATCATTTGTCTTTTAGGATTTGGCAATTCCACGCCAATAGAAGTCTTGCCCGAAATCACAGCAATTCTTGCTGAAACCGCACTCATTGACCGCGCAATATCATCGGCCAAACCAATAATTCTTGAGGCTTTAGTGCCAGCTGCTGGTTCAAATTCGTGCAAAGTCACCACTGGGCCAAGCTGCGCCCCTATCATCTTACCATAAACGCCAAAATCTTCCAAAACTTTAAGCAAGTTTTGCGATTGCGCTTCCACAACAGTTTTACTAATAACTTTATCTTTATTTTCGCTTGAGCGATCAACCAACAAGTCAATATGCGGTAGCTGATAGCTTGTTGACAAGCCGCCAACAGCAGTCTTGCTTCGAGAAATTGAAGCTTTGAGCCTTTTTTTCAAAGATTCTCTGCTTTCTTCTTTTGATTCCTTAATGACAACATCAAATTTAACATCATCAACTTGCGGCAACGCAGAATTATCAGCAATTTTTGCTTCATCTTTAGGAGTCTTTTTTATTGTTATTCCTATGCTAAATTTGCTTTTTATCCCACTTGTCACAGGGCCAAATATTCTTGATAAGAAAAATTTAAAAATTTGCCAAGAATAGCGATAAAAATAAGACCAATCCTGCCAGCTAATATTAATTATCCACGACAATGAAACAAAAAATAACAATAAAGAGCCTATCATTATTACCGTTTGATTGATTAGCGGAAATTGCATAATAAGCAAAGCTTCCACAATAAACATGCCATTAACTCCGCCCAAAGATTCAAAAGGCCAAATATCTGGCGTTGTCAATATGGTTAAAAAAGCAGAAAAGCTTAAAATGCAGATCGGTGTTAAAGCTATTTTAAATAATAAATATCTAATTGAGCCATACAGCCCCATCCTAGCGCCAAAATTAACAAATATGAGACACAAAACATATGATGACAAACCTATGAGTTGATAAAATAAATCAGCTAAATGCGATCCAAATGAGCCAAGAAAATTATGAATTTCAAAACTAGTGGAAGCTGAATTAAAAGAAGGATCGCCATAATCAAAGCTAATAAGAGATAGAAAAAAAATAACACCCCAAGAAAACAAGCACAAACCCAAAATTCTATTAAGAACAATAAGCAAAATATAAAGATTTTTATTGCTTGTCATAAATTAGTTAATTTTGAGGAGATTTAACCGGCAATATTTGTATCCTTTTTTTTGATTCATTTTCTAAATCCTCAATCTTGCCTTGGTTTTCGCTATCATAAATTGCATCATTAGGTTTTTTGATCGAATTTTCAGTATTACTCTTATCATTTAATGACTTTTGCCTGCTATTACTTAATATTTTTTGCATAAAAAGAGCGGGAATTGCAGAATTATTTGAAGATGTTGCTTTGCGAGAATTTTTTAGCGATGCATTATTATTTTTTACAGCATTATCAGCCACACCTACCAAACCCTTGCTCGAATCATCATAATCTTGCAGTAATGCGCTAGATTTTGGCTGCAAAGGCGCCATAGCAGAAAATCTCACATCTTGAATTGTCGGCTTTTTATTGTAATAAATTTTCTCCGACTGGTTATTGCCAAGAAGTCTATTTTTAGCACCATAAAAACTAGCGACATTGCTATTGGCACTAATTTCATTTTTATTTGATCGCGACGAATTGGAATTTTGCTGATTTGAATTTGCAGCTTGCTGCTGCTGATTATCAACAGGGATATTGTAACGCTCAATAAGCTTTATTATCACATCATTTACCAGCTGCTTTCTTTGACCCTCTCTTATTTCATCGCCTTCTTGCGCCTCAATTTCTCTTATTTTCATTTTCTTTGAGTTGATCTGCTCATATTCTTGATGAGAAATACATTTGCCATCATAATAGCAAGATTTATCGCCACAATCACAACCATAAGAGATGGCCATTGAACAAAAATTAAAATCACTAAATTGCGATTTACAACTATCAGCACAACCATTGCCAAATTTACGCCAAACGCCACCAACATCAAGACATTGCGCCCTTTTATCAAATGTAGTTTTACGAATTATCTGTGCATTTGCCGGGCTAGCGGCATAAAAAATAAGGAAGAAAATTAAAAGAGTTTTAACTATTTTTTTCATAAAATTTATTTAATC
>JGI20156J14371_10003458_pt1 | contig 11713 bp, 15 predicted proteins | sample COG_06_FD_14371 | JGI IMG/M metagenome (IMG submission 14371)
GTCATTCCTATGCCTCCCTTCCCCTTTTCAGTGGCTACCCAAGTTCCGTCTAACTCGTATTCACACCACATCCTGCTCTTAGCGAGAATCACGCGGAGGACATTGTTGGTTTTGGGATTCAGTTCGGCGAAGTATGGCATTCTATACTTATAGCAAATATCTTATTATCACGATTCCATCGCCGCCGTTGCCGCCGCTGCCGGTGCCGCCGACGCCGCCACCGCCACCACCCAAACCGTCTGTTCCTGATTGACCACCACCTTGATGAAGACTATCACCTCCACCTCCTGTACCACCTGTACCATCAGTCCCAATATGCCGCGACCCGCCACCACCACCCGCATAAGTAACAGATGACCCAGTTATAGTAGAAGATTTACCATTACCACCATTACCCCCTGAGGTACTAGTACCATTACTACCAACCTGACTGGCACCTCCACCACCTCCACCACCATATGCATTTGCAGAATCGCTGCCATCACCTCCATTGTTACCTTGACCACCAGTCCCTCCCCCTCCCGGATTATTCTGGCGTGAACCTCCACCTCCTGAACCACCGCCCAACCCGCCAGCTGAACCATTGCCAGTAGTTATACTTTGACCTGTACCAGCACCTCCACCAATAGCTGTCACACCAAGGGCGCTAGAGTCATCTCCATCACTTCCAATTGTAGTGGACCTCGTCATCCCGGTCCCACCAGAACCAACAACAACGGTATACGTATTGGCTGTTAGAGACAATGAACCCTCCAAAAAACCACCACCACCACCTCCACTACCAATGCCCTTGCCCCCACCACCTCCACCAGCCACTATCAGGTATGAAACATCGCAACCAATAGATACAGTGAACGTGTCGGATACAGTGAACGTATGGATACGATAATTTCCATGCTCAGTTACTGCCCCCCCCGAGGCAATATTGGTTTCTATTGACCGCCAAGCATTCCCATTGTAAAACTGTAACCGTGTAGACGAACTATTAAACCTTACCATCCCCATTACACCGATTGTTGGTTGTTGTTCGGTCGTCCCCACAGGGAGTGTCAACGCTCCTGTGCTAGCGATAGAAAGGTTCCCGCTAATGTCCACGTTCCCGCTAATGTCAATCTGTTCCTTATTATTCATTACCAAATCTCTCCACCCCACATTATTGGAAGGGTCTTCGTGGCGTATTTCCACGTTGCTCGTATCCGTGTTGTAAAAAATGCTTCCTAGAGTAGTTAAATTGTAACTCCCATCTCGTTCGTCAGTCGTTCCGCTTGCTAATTGGACGGATGGTTCCTGATCGCGTCCAGGCATTATATAACTTCTTGATAATAATATTAATTATTCACTTCATTAATATTATCATGTACTTCTTCCATCCTCCATATAAATTAAAACAATGGGTGCCGCTTGAAAAATTAAACTGGATTGGAATTTCGGAAAATATTAACGGGATGCGTCTACTATCACAAAACAAAGATAAAATCGTTTGGAATTGGCTTTCTCAAAATCCAAATGCGATTGAATTATTGGAAACCAATAAAGACAAAATCGTATGGTATTATCTCTGTGCCAATCCGAACCCGAACGCCATAAAAATACTCGAACAAAATACAGAGCGAATTCATTGGGACGTTATATCCTGTAATCCTAATGCTGTCAAACTTATAAAATCACATCCAAACAATATAGATTGGTATAATCTCTCCTTGAATCCAAGTGCAATCCAACTATTAGAAGCGAACCCATCAAAAATAAACTGGGAAATGCTGTCTTTGAACCCTGGTGCCATTCACATATTAGAGAAGAATGAGGACAAAATAGACTGGTATTTTTTAGCAGAAAATAAATCGGCACTCCGTCTCATTGAAACAAAAAACAACACGATAAAATGGCCGTTTGATATGGACGGCAATCACAAACATATATACGGATTTCTCTCTAAAAACCCTAATGCCATCAACATATTAGAGAACAATGTAGATAAAATAGATTGGTTTGCGCTATCAAAGAACGTAAACGCAATGCGCATTCTTAAAAAATATCCCTCCAAAATACACTGGCCAAATCTCTCGTTAAATCCGTCGGCAATCGACCTCCTTGAAGAAAATCAAGACAAAATAGACTGGTTCAACATATCTAGCAATCCAGCCATATTCGAAATAGATTATGATTTTTTACAACATCGGACCGCAATCTACCGCGAAGAACTCATCGCGACATGCCTTCATCCTAGAAGGTTGAAATACTTCATTGATACGTATAACTATGATATTGGTGACGACACATGCTTCGTCTTATAATTCGTCTATATTTCTTCAAAATAAAATTGATTATCATTTGCGAAATATACCACATATAATAAAGATCAAAATGATGAATACGCCACACAAGTTAAAGCAATGGGTGAATGAAGACGAAATAGATGCCGAAGGATGGAAAACAATGTCATCAAACCCAAACGCAATCAAACTTCTTGAAGAAAACCAAGACAAAATATGTTGGCACAATCTATCGTTGAATCCTAACGCGATAAGTCTCCTTAACGAAAATCAAGATAAGATAAATTGGTCTAATTTATCAGGTAATCCAAGCGCCATTGGAGTGCTAGAGAGAAACGCAGACAAGATAAATTGGAAAGCACTATCGTTCAATCCCAATGCACTAAAGTTGCTCTCAGAAAACAAATCCAAAATATACTGGACCGGGTTGTCTTCGAACCCGAACGCGACTGAAATATTAGAACAAAATATGGAAAAGATAAACTGGAACTGTTTGTCGGCAAATCCAAGCGCAATCCCAATTCTTGAGAAAAATAAAGACAAGATAAATTGGTATGAGCTCTCTACAAATCCGAACGCGTTTGACCTTCTCAGGAAACATCCAGATAAAATCGATTGGTTCTACATATGCGCTAATACGAATCCAAAGTGTCTCGAATTACTCGAACAAAATCTAGTGGACGAATTCATAGATTGGCCGTCCCTGTGCGAGAATCCAAATGCGACCCACATCGTGCAACGCTTTCCTGATTTAATTCATTGGGATTATATATCCGAAAATCAAAACGCGATTGACTTCATCCGAGAAAACAAGGAGCACATCTCGTGGGAATGGCTCTACACAAACCCCGCCATATTCGAAATAGACTACGACAAAATAAAGCAGATGAAGCAGCATCTAACCGAAGAAATTATGATGAAATGTTTTCATCCAAAAAGACTGGTATATTTCCTGAAAACATACCAGTATTGTATTGGCAACGATGAATATGTCGAGGACACATTCGACATGCTATGATATCCATATTCAATCGATATCCCATGACACCCACTCCAAACGGAGGCGCCGATTTTTCTCATATAATTCTGTTAGATCTAAGGAGATGTCATCCAAGTCGTCGACCAAATCTTCCAGAGCAGATTTCAAATATCGACTTTCTATTTGTCTTGATTCCCAAAATGGCGATTGCAACACGAGTTGAATGGCGAACGTGTTGTTCTCTATATTTATTTCGGCTACCACAAGGAACAAAATCTCGCGTATGGCGCCTAACGGACACCACGATATATACATGATTCGTTTGTCAAACGCATCATTGTGACGAAGGATATCATACAACTCATCAATATCTCGCAGAATGTGTTCATCTTCCTTTCTAATCTCTCTTCCACCATGCAGTATATTGTTCTCCCAATGTTTCGCAATAAATCGTGCCCGTTCCCGATTCAATAATATCAAGTCACTCGAAGGCGCGCACGAATTTGGATTGTAGATTTTATGCTTACCTGACGGGTAATTACTCGGGGTCAAACCGGTTGTGTTTACAATGAAAAATATGAAAGAGATAAACCGAGTCAACATTGTCACGATTATACATATATTCTGTATGTTTTTATTTCAGTTCTTTTGTAATGTTAATCTTATTGACTACAAAGATGCGCTTATATTTCTTTTTTTTATTTGCGTCATAACCATCACATAACCGTTTTGGCTGTAAAGAGTAACCCTGTGATTTCAGTATTTGTCGTATGAGATTCAATAGAGGCCACTTCTGTCTATCGGGTGCGGATGACTGGAGTGAGGTGAGCATCGACGATGAAAGTAATGTTTTGAGAACCACTATATTCTCTTGGACTTCTGAATAACGGTGTTCATCTAACAGAAATACGCGCGGAATGACCATTCCATCCAGTTCATTAATATTTCCGCATGTAAACCCTATTTTAGTAAGCAAATCAATAATACAAACGTTTAATTCATCTTTTGAAATATCCATTATAAAAATATATTAATTAAATTATCTCACGTTTGTATTTTCACATGTCAAACGCGGGAATAGAATATGCACCCTTCTCATCAACCTTCCATTTTGCGATGATTGCCGGAGAAGTTTTATTTTCGACTATGTCCTCTGCTCTGTATACATTATTGTCCGAATCAATATAGTAATTAATGCCCTTAATTTCTTCAACCCATACTTCAATCTTCTTGACGTTGGACACTTCACTTTTTCCACTTTCACTCACGCCGTGCGGAGTACCTTTCGCGTGAGTTCCGCAGAAACAAGAGTCTTGGCGTTTTCGTCGACTACACTGTTCCCCGTTTGCACGTTTGGCGGTGCAACGTTCGAAATGAGACACCACATTTTTCACGCGCTTTCGCTTCTGAAAGTCCTCCTTGGTAAACGTAAGAGCGTCTTGGTCAAAGACGAACTTCAAGAAATCACTAGTCTTGTCCGCACCATTTTGTAAAATGTGACTATCATTATCCTTGAACCACTCGCGTATTGTCTCCTTGAACTTCACTTGATGCGACTCAACCTTATTCGTGATGCGACGCTCCATCTTCTTTAATACATTTTAGATGAACATTTTAATTCAATTTTACTAAACATTTAAAATTGAACTTAAAGAGACCGCCAATAACAATATTTCCCAATTCCAAAGACCATTTTGATTTCAGGTTCTTAAAACGATTGCTTTCTGGTTTCATATTAGTTTGAAATACCTTGTAATTTTATTTGGCGACTTGGATTTGGATTTGGATTTGGTCTTGGATTTGGATTTGGATTTGGACTTGGACTTGGACTTGGACTTGGACTTGGACTTGGACTTCCGTGACAGCGGCGTTATTTTCTTGGTGTTTTTATTGACATTTTTCTTATATTTCTCTGATTCGGTCCGCAATATTTTCATAACAGATTTGTATAGAACATATCCATCGCGTTCATTGGGTTCAACTTTGTTACTAAAGTAATGATTGACCATCTTCAAAGGGGACAGTAAAGGGATTTTGGCGCCTATTAAATCCAAAAGAGTGAAACCACTTTCGGATATCATCGGATACGTTTCGAGTTTAGATTTTTCATATTTTTTGATGAGTTGCAATAGTCTTCTTGCCATATTGTGCGAATTATTACAAAAAACGCAATTCAATGATTTTCCACACCTATTCATCTCAATTGCGATAAACATGAATTCCATAATATCCGATACAATTTCCTTTAAATTAACTTCACCAAACCCCAGTTTAGTGCCCTTATACGGATAAACAAACGTTTCATCGAAGTCTACGAATACGAAATGCTTGCTCTTCAACTTATTTTTCCGCAACACATTGAACTCGCACATATTCGCTTGCTTGATATCAGTGTAAATATACCCTGCTTCCGCAACGCCATCAAACAATTTCTTTAAATCGGTAGATATCTTCGAAAACTCATAATCACACAGATTAAAATTACAACGATATGTATACGCATAAGGCGTGTATTCTTCTCCGCTCTTAAGTTCGCTGTTCACTTCCAAAACTTTGGGTGCAAGTCCCAACCCCGCAAATGTTGCTTGCAGTTTCATCTCTTTGACAAATTCACCTAGTTCTATTTTGGTCAACGGAGTGTTTGGTCTCACCATGACAACATTATTACGGATTCCCTCGTCAAGAACAATTCCCATCGATTCGCGTTCACTCTGCGTCAAAACATCATCTTTGGTATTCGCACTCAACACAGACGTTATGTTGAATACCTCCTTGTACGCACCACTTCCAACGAGTACTCCTGGATAAAAAATCTTGATCTTCTTCTTCTTATTATTATTATCGCTCTTCACATTACCCGCCTTCTTTTGCGTTTTACGCTTCTTTGCCATTCTTACATAGAACAAAGATATTATATCTCATCATTGCCTATGCCTATGTCTATATCTAAAAAAGATACTTTGCGTGGACTGACAATAACACCGCGATTATTGGTCGTCTCAAAATATGTAAAATCTCCAATTTTCCCGTTATTTTTACCCACGTTATCATCGAGTTCGACGCCGCATCGATATACGTTCTTAACATGGTGCTTCCCAACAAACCGGAGTGTTCCCACGCTGTCATACCCTTCGACCAATACGCGTTTACCTACATCAGACGAGGTAAAGTTACATTCTCCTTCATCGTATTCGCTCACGGTCGACTCCAAAGCGGCACTATCTTGCGATTCACTTTGTATCCCGCTGCTTATATCGCTATCGCTACGAACATCGCTATGAACATCAGGGTCCGCAACAGGGCCCACAACAGGGTTCTCATCTATAGCATCAGTATCGATATCAGTATCAGGAAGCGAATTAGCATTCGAAACACTTATAATAACATTCTCTGGCTCTTGATTTTTTTCGCTGGATGAGTTGTCACTTGGCGCGTACATACCACGAGAAGAATCCCCGTCCACATCATCTGGGATATTTGAGACGATGGTGTCCAGAGCAGCTTTCAGATCGTCACACGAATCTTCGTATTTCACGAACGAACGATTTGATACTCTCTTGTTCGTTTCCCGAATTCTTTCGTGAAGTAGCACGAGGTGAATCCCGACTTTTCTGCGGTATTGTAGTGCTACCAGTTGGATTGAACTGCTTTATCTGGATGTCTTCGTTGATAATCCCCATAATTAGTTTCGCCTTGATGTGTAAACGAGTGAAATACTTTGTGTGGTGTTCGTGGAACACTTGTAAATACCGAATAAACATACTGATTTTCTCATTCAAAAGCGCGTTATAAAAACGGTGTGAATTAACTAAATTACCAATGTTCAAGCCCAGTTTCGATTGTGCGTTATCGGTTTCCAACTCGGCAACTTTCGCCTGACGATACGTTTCCAACTCCATGATAGATATGATAATGTGATCCTGAAGTTCTGCCACCAGTCGGAAATCGTAAATTCTACGCGGATCAAGATTTTTATACGCAGGATACTTCTTCCTAACCGCTATTTTATTGCGGACATTTTCGCTCACCACTTCTTTCTCCACATACTCTTGAACCAGTATGTGTAACTGATAATACTCGCAATACATCCGGTTTTCAATATAGTGCTGGATGTCTTTCAAATTCTCAAACTCATTTTCGATGAGTTTATTTTGAAAGTAAAATGAATCTATTCCAAACATATGTTCACTCTGATTATGAAGACCAAGTAAGTTAATATAAATCTTTTTCAACACCATAAGTTTGGAATCCAACGTTTCAAATACGTTCAAAATATCACCGCGCAAAACTTTTACGCAATTGAAATCATTTTTCAACTCAAGGATTTCCTTCATTTTACGCTAATATATATATATAGGAATTATTAAAAACTCTACTATAATAGCAGTGTCCATTGTAGATACATCTCTTTGAAATTTAATAATTATATCCAGGATATATATAATAAAAATGGCACCTACACCAACAACCGAAGTTGAACTCAAAGACCTGGGCAATGATGACACAACATCGAGCATTATAGCGCACGTCGATTGGACGCCCGAACACGAGAATATTTTAGTGGAATGGGCGGACAAGGCAACCTGCTTTCGCTGGCTTCACGCCAAGGCACATATGCAGTATTCGCGAGCAAACGCACTCTTCACAATCCCCGTAATCATTATGAGCACCTTGACCGGAACCGCCAATTTCGCTCAGGATAAATTCCCCGCAAGCATAAAGCAATACGTTTCGATGGGCATTGGCGGAGTCAACATTTTCGCGGGTATCCTAACGACCATCCAACAATTTTTGAAAATAGGCGAGCTCAACGAAGCCCATCGCGCGTCGAGCATCTCTTGGGGAAAATTTTACCGAAATATAAAGGTGGAGTTGACCAAAGCCCCCATCGAACGCATCCCAGTCCTCCAAATGTTGAAAACCTCAAAGGAAGAGTTCGACCGCCTCATGGAAACCAGCCCGGCCATTTCTGAAAAGGTCGTGAAGAAATTCAACAAGACGTTCTCGGGTGGTAAATTGAAAATCGGCGGCAAAATGAACGACCGCCAGAAGGCGTTTGCACTTCTCAAGAAGCCCGAAATTTGCGGAAGTATCGAGTCTACTAGCGTGTGCGTCTACAAACCGCGCGACGAGAAAATATCATCGGGAAGTGCGGCAATACTTACAGGAATTGCCCAGAAACTCGACACCAGAAAACGTAATGTGATTATTGAGGAGATTATTACGGGTTTCAAAACCGAGCGTGAACGCCTTCCAACCGCAGAAGAAGTGATGAGCGAAATGGATAGCAAGGTGAGTAAAGAGGTAATTGATAAAATATTAGAAAAGCACACAGAGACTAGTGATACTATTTCGCCTCTTAACAGTGTGCTTTAATTTCCATTTGTAAGGATTAGTCTCATTTGATTTCATTTAATTTTAAATATGATAAATATTAGAAATTAAATATTAAATATTAAAAATGGGGTTTATTAGAAGTCAAGAATACTCTGTTTAGAAGGAAGCACTATATAGAAAATCATTGCAGCTACAATCCACCCCAAATAAATGGCATAAGCATCTATACCAATACCAANAAACGATAATACTGTAATAACTATGGTAAGAAACAATAAAACAGGACCCAATGTGTATAAAAGTTTTGTAAAAGAAACCATGTGTATTTTTAGGAGATTATAATTTCGATTGTTTGGAGAAAAATATGCCATCACATATTATCACATATTATCAAAACATGCAAATGAATATTAATTATGCTCGTAAAAATCAACCAATCAAAATGCGCGGACAGAGCCACGAAATCAATGCCTATGTTCACGAACTCAAGAAAAATGTTTCTAATCTTGAAAGTCAAGTCGCAGATTTGACCACATCGAATGTAGCTTTAATGCACGAAAACAACATTCTAAAGGGGAAACTGGATATTATAAGAAAAGAGCAAGAGAGAAAAGCGCTGGAAGTTTTCAAAAATCAAAATGCCGAAAGAAAGGCTAGATCAGAACAAATACGAGCATATCTAGGGCACGACTATGAGAGCGATGACGACGAGTAAGTATATTTGCTAAGCGCGAGAAATCCGGTCATACTCGCCGCTTTCCAACATCTTGCGAAGCGTGCGAGGATTGGTGTAAATGTTCGTAGAAAACGGCACATCGAAAAAATCATAACCATTATGCCAATGTAAATCTCTTACTTTCAAGCGCATTAATTCGGTGTTCATCCTCCTCGCAACAAAAAATATGAATCTTATCATTGCCGAGTTTTTCTTCATATCGGTCGACACTTTCATATAAGTTGACAAATATAGAAACATCACTCTAAAATCGTGAGCAAAGTTTGGGGTTTTGAATTCATCGTAAACACCAATGGCATCTGCGTGATACTTGACGCCGTCTTTTTCTAAATAAGAGTATCCAAAATCTATAATAAACCATCGGTAAACTGGTTGTGTTGTTGTACCTATATTTTTATACATAACATTGCCTCCGTGTAAATCGCGATGGTGAAAATTAAATTTATCTTGGAGTAGTTCCAGAAGTTTACACAATTGTATGAACGCCTCTTTCAAATGTTGGTCAACCATTTCTGCCGACATTTTCGGAATCATTTTCATAAACTTGAATAAATCGCCATCCAGTTTCTCCAACCCGGTTAGTATCTTCATTTTGGAACCAGGCATGTAAACGCGCGACATAAATTCGATTTTGGGTATTCGTGCCATATTACCGTATTGACCACGCAAAGCACAATACAATTCGCTCTGTATAAGATTCTCATCAAAAACCTCATTATGTATTTTTCCTTGAACATTGGCAGGTGCCTCGGATTTGGGTTCCTTAATCACTATATCTTTTCCATTAAATTTCGATTTGTAGATAATTCCAAATGAACCCTCCGCAATGTAACAGGTTCTATAATCAAAACAAAGATCGACATTATTTTCACCCAATCTAGCATCGCGCATATATTTGACAAACGATTTCTGGTTCATTTTATTTTTGACGTAATAGTTATCCCTGTAATTTTTGTTGCTTGGATAAATTATTGGTAAAAGCAGATACATTTTGTTCTCATAATTCCTAAACACATTGCTTTGTATGAGTTTCGTCAATCCTTTCAAAAAATAACAGGGGTCGTAGTAAAAATCATCTTGTTTCATTCCCAATGCTTCCAAATCGTCTTGTATTTTCAACAACTCTTCCGACGAAGGAACCAAAAAGTATTTATTTACATTAACAGTATTAGGAGGTGTAATTTGTTTACTTTTTGGAGAGAACCTCGTAAGTTTATTTTCAGGTGAGATAGCATACTTTGTGGCATTCGTTTTTGGTGGCGAATCAGAGACCGNATCNAAAAAAGGTGTTGCCGTTNTTGGCCTGGTCGTTGGCCTGGTCGTTGGCCTGGTCGTTGGCCTGGTCGTTGGCCTGGTCGTTGGCCTGGTCGTTTCCGAAACTGCTAGTTCTGCGTCAATATTCGCGATGTCTTGTGACGATATATCATTGAACGACGCGTTTTTGCTTTCTAAAGCAGCGATTTCATTATCAATTAGTGTTTTTGTTCGCGGTGTAACGGGAGATACATTTGCGAGAGCGCGCTTCTTTCTACGTGTGCAAACATTATTCGCACAATTCTTGGAATAACACTGGTTATCATTCGCACATTCCAGACCCAATTTCTTTTTGTATTTTCGTCTCTTGCGAGTGCACAGACCATTCACACAATTTTTATTGAAGCAGTCAGTCGGTGCGACGCATGCGGCACCAATCTTGTTTTTCCTAGTTTTCCCAACACATCTTCCTTGGGAGGTTCCCTCCTCTCTGCGACACCTTCCACTATAACAATTCTTATCATCAACACATTCGCTACCTAATTTCTTCTTATACTTTCGTTTCTTCCGCGTACAAACGCCGTCTACACAATTATTATTGTAACAATTGCGCGCTTCCACACACGACTCGCCTATTTTATGTTTCATATACAATAATGAAACATAAAATATTAAATACGCACATCTAGGATTTCTGAAATTTGTGTCGTATGCCCTCCGTCGTCTTAACCTGCCTATTTTCCATCACAAAGTTCGCGACATCTCCCGCTTCTATTTCCGGGTTTTCTTCGAAATACTTACCAAGACAATCCATCAAATACTTTTTGCTAAGGGGTTGCTTGACCTTGCTCTTTGTGTAGCTTATTTTTCCCTCTGTCATATCAAAGCAATCAATCTCGTTCGTTTTCATAATATCCACAAGCGTAGAAGTAAGCAGTTTCTTTTTTTCTCTACGTTCCTTTAATTCTTTTTGCAGCACCTTCATCTCGTCTTCTATTTGCATCCATTCCTTGATATTATTCACCAATTCTTCTTTGGTCGCCATTATAATAATAATAATACTCATAAAATATTTATATTATTTACAGATTTACAGTATTTACAGATTTACAGTATTTACAGATTTACAGTATT
>JGI20156J14371_10003464_pt1 | contig 11703 bp, 12 predicted proteins | sample COG_06_FD_14371 | JGI IMG/M metagenome (IMG submission 14371)
GCAAAAAGGACCCTATGTCTTATTTCTGGTGGCTGTATTACACAGTTGCCAGCGTGTAACCTAAATGGTGGGCCCTGATCTTCGTATACAAGGTCGACCCAACCCCGGTAACAATAAATCAGTTGAAATCCAACTGAATGAAAATGCACCATGTCAGGTACAGGACCACCATCTGGGATCCGGATATGACTTGCTATTATTGAACCACCAAGGCGACTAGGAATTAAATCACGATAATGCATTCCCGCCCGGCCAATTACCCAAGACGCCTGGTCAGTCATTTTGCGTACGACAAACTCGTGTGAAGTTGGCGGCATCACCACAGGTGCTGCCAGTGGCAAAATCTCTATGCGAGTACCATTTGGGGCCAAAAGGCTAGTCTCTCCACCTGCTATTAGAATGGGGTCATCACACATAATCCGTAAGACGCCCGGCCCTACATCTGCTCCGTTTTGAATTCGCACTCGAAGACCAAAACCAGAAAAAACGGCAACTTTAGGGTCATCCGCTGGAAATATTTCGTCCATCCGCATACCTAAAACTTTGGTAAAAAATGAAATGTCGTCCCTTAATTCTTTAGTAGACAAGAGCACTTCGGCACGGATGTTCTGCATAGTTGGGTTCAACCTATTAACAAGTAGATAAAATATACATTTTATGAGTTTGACATCTGTTATGATAGCACATCAGTTACTTAAATAAACCCGTGGCCATAACCTGTTTCGATCATGCAAAACTGCGAAACATGCACCAGAATTAGCCCAAGAATAAAAATAAAAACTGAGGGGATCCAATAAGTGTCATTTAAAGATGTTTACGAAGGTTGGAAATCTAACCCTGAAGGTTTTTGGATGAAAGCCGCAGAGAGTATAGATTGGATAAAGCCACCCTCTAAGGCACTTTGGGATGATGACGCTCCTTTTTATGAGTGGTTTAAAGATGCAAAGGTTAACACCTGCTATAACGCTGTGGATCGACATGTCATATCAGGGTGCGGGGACCAAATAGCTATTATTTATGATAGTCCTCTAACCAATAAAAAAAGTAAAACTACATATTCAGAGTTAAAATCCCAAGTAGCGGCATTCGCAGGGGGCTTGGCCGCCAAGGGAATCGCTGTAGGGGACCGAGTAATAATATATATGCCTATGGTACCAGAGGCTCTGATAGCTATGCTTGCCTGTGCTCGAATAGGTGCAATTCATTCAGTTGTATTCGGTGGCTTCGCAGCCAATGAACTCGCCGTCCGAATTGATGATGCCACACCCAAGGCAATAATTTCAGGATCTTGTGGAGTGGAGCCTGATCGTATCGTTGAATACAAACCACTTCTAGACAGCGCTATCGAAATAGCTCACCACAAACCTGAATTTAACGTAATTTTCCAACGACCTGAATGTATAGCTGATCTTGGGACAATTGATGTGGAATGGAATGCGTTGCAGGCAGGTACAAAACCTGCGCCATGCGTACCCGTTTCCGGTGACCATCCTGTTTATATTTTGTACACGTCAGGTACAACGGGAGCACCTAAGGGTGTGGTGCGTCCCACAGCTGGACATTTAGTTGCCCTGCATTGGACCATGAAAAATATTTACAATGTTAACCCTGGTGAAGTTTTTTGGGCCGCTTCCGACGTGGGTTGGGTGGTGGGTCACTCCTATATTTGTTACGCGCCCCTAATTCATGGAAACACAACTGTTGTATTTGAGGGCAAGCCAGTGGGTACGCCAGATGCTAGTACATTTTGGCGCGTCATTCAGGAGCACAATGTGCGCAGTTTTTTCACGGCACCAACAGCGTTCCGAGCAATCAAGCGCGATGATCCAACCGGCGCAATGGTCAAAAAATTTGATATGGCAGGTCTGCGCGCGCTCTATCTTGCCGGGGAAAGGGCAGATCCTGACACTATTGCTTGGGCCCAGAGCGTCATGGGTGTCCCAGTATATGACCATTGGTGGCAAACAGAAACTGGCTATACAATTGCGGGTAATCCAGCTGGGATAGAAAAAATGCCCGTTAAGATTGGATCTGCAACTGTTGCAATGCCCGGATATGATGTTCGAATTTTAGATGAAGGTGGTCAGCAAGTTAAGCCAGGCGAATTGGGTTCGATAGCTATAAAGCTTCCACTCCCACCCGGCACCTTGCCCACACTTTGGAATGCACCAGAGCGAATGCTAAAATCATACCTAACTACCTTCCCGGGTTATTACGAAACCGGTGACGCTGGCAGCATAGATAATGATGGGTATCTTTACATAATGTCTCGCACTGATGATGTCATTAATGTTGCCGGCCACCGCCTCTCTACCGGTGCCATAGAGGAAGTTTTAGCGAACCATCCTGACGTGGCAGAATGCGCGGTAATTGGCGTTGCAGATGAATTGAAAGGGCAACTGCCTCTTGGCTTTGTATGCCTCAACAATGGGTGTAATCGTTCCCAAGCTGACATAGTCTTAGAAGTTATCGGCCTTGTTCGGAAAAAAATTGGCCCAGTTGCTGCATTTAAATTGGCCTGTGTCGTCGATCGACTTCCCAAAACACGTTCAGGGAAGATCCTCCGCGCAACAATGGCAAGCATCGCGGACAGCAAACCCTTCAAGGCACCCGCAACAATTGACGATCCAATAATTTTGGATGAAATACGAAGTGCACTTCAATCGCTAGGTTTTGCTAAATAAGTTGTCGCCGTTACTTAAGCAAACTGCTCCTGGATGAGCCTCTCTTCCAAGCCATGTCCAGGATCAAACAAAAGACGATGCTCAATATCTCCAGCACTCTCGATCTCAACAGTGACCACGTCCTGAACAGATCGACTGTCCGCATCTGCCATAACGGGTCTCTTTTGAGGTTCAATTATTTCAAATCTCACTTTTGCATTTTTTGGTAGGACGGCACCTCGCCACCTTCGAGGCCGAAACGCAGCCATGGCCGTGATGGCCAAAACTTCGCAGCCAATCGGCAAGATCGGCCCATGCGCTGAATAATTGTAGGCCGTTGAACCTGCGGGCGTTGCAACCAAAGCTCCATCACAGTGCAGCTCACTGAGCCGCAGTCGATCATCAACAAAAATTTTTAATTTTGCTGCCTGAGGGCCCTGCCTTAAAAGTGAAACTTCGTTGATGGCAAGCTCTGTGTGGGTAATGCCATCGGCACATGTAGCATGCATACGCAGAGGATTAATTACTGCCTCTTCTGCATCAGCCAGTCGATCTGTCAGATGCTCCAGTGAAAATTCATTCATCAGAAACCCAACAGTACCCCGGTTCATCCCATATACTGGAATATTTAGGTGCTGAGTTGAGTTTAACGTCTCCAACATAAAGCCATCACCACCCAGGGCGACAATAACATCAGCTTTGCCTAACTCACAGTCACCAAATTGGTTTACAAATGTACTCTTTGCTGACTGAGCAACCTCTGTACTGCTGGCTAAAAAAGAAATACGTTTACGGTCTGTCGCAGGCATTTTGGAAACTCCATTTCTGCACCCTATGCCAGTGCAGCATTAAAACGCAAGTGAGGCCCAGGGACAAGAAATTTAGGTCAATAAGTCGCGCTACTAATCTTTGACATTTCTTATCGGAAACAAGCATAAGCAACTAACAGGGCTAAGGAAACAAGAAAATGACAGTCAGCAATCACAACTTTTTTAATGCAGATTTGGCAAATACTGATGCAGCTCTAGCAAAGGCAATTGACCAAGAGCTTGAGCGTCAGCGCGATGAAATTGAGCTTATAGCTTCTGAAAACATTGTATCCAAAGCTGTTTTGCAGGCGCAGGGGTCAGTTATGACCAATAAATATGCTGAAGGATATGCCGGGCGTCGTTATTACGGCGGTTGTGAATATGTGGACATTGCAGAAACTCTTGCGATAGAGCGTGCCTGCCAGCTTTTCAATTGTGGGTTCGCGAACGTCCAACCTAACTCTGGCAGCCAGGCCAACCAAGGCGTTTTTCAAGCACTTTTGCAACCAGGCGATACCATCCTGGGAATGTCCCTTGATGCCGGCGGCCACCTATCCCACGGTGCCGCACCAAACCAATCAGGCAAATGGTTTAATGCAATACAATATGGCGTACGTCGACAAGATAATCGCCTCGACTATGATCAAGCTCAAGCGCTCGCTACAGAACATAAGCCCAAGCTGATTATTGCGGGGGGATCTGCAGTTCCACGACAAATTGACTTAAAGCGTATGCGCGAAATTGCTGACAGTGTGGGTGCCTATTTGCATGTCGACATGGCGCACTTTGCAGGTCTCGTCGCCGGTGGTGAGCATCCAAGTCCGTTCCCCCATGCCCACGTGGCAACAACCACAACACACAAGACACTACGCGGACCACGCGGTGGAATGATTTTGACTGACGATGAAACATTNGCNAAAAAGTTTAATTCTGCNATTTTTCCAGGCATACAAGGCGGGCCCTTAATGCATGTTATTGCCGCAAAGGCGGTTGCATTTGGTGAGGCACTACAGCCTGAATTTAAAATATACATTCAAAATGTGATTAAAAATGCACAGGCACTCTCCGATCAGTTGATAAAAGGTGGCTTAGATACAGTTACTCACGGTACAGATACACATGTCGTACTTGTAGATTTGCGCCCCAAAGGCGTGAAGGGGAATGCAACTGAAAAAGCTCTTGGCCGCGCCCGTATTACTTGTAATAAAAATGGTGTTCCATTTGATCCTGAGAAGCCGATGGTCACGAGCGGAATCAGATTGGGTAGTCCAGCGGGAACAACTCGTGGTTTTGGTGAAGAGGAATTTCGTCAAATTGCCGACTGGATTATAGAAGTTGTTGATGGGTTGGCAAAAAACGGTGAAGACGCAAATCATGCCGTGGAAGAAAAAGTTAAAGGTGAAGTTGGTTTATTATGTGCAAAGTTCCCACTCTACTAAATAAAACTACATTTCTGGGCTGGACTTAAAAAAAAGTTCATCCAGCCAAAAGCATTACTTTTCCGTTTTGGGGTTTGACAGGCTTGGTACATCTCTATGTGCTAGTTTAGCTAATGCATCAGCGACATGAATATCGGAAATAGATAAATCACCATTCGCCACGCGAATACGGTGCGCTTCAAATAAAACTCGTGCACGACTTACACCTTGGGGAGGTGTAAATTTGTATGCAGCCAGTTCAATCAATAGCCCCAACGGTTCTCGAAAATAAATAGAAGTCATAAAACCTCTATCCTTCAAACCTGAGTGCCCAATGCCCAGGCTATCTAGCTTTTCTGGCAGATGAATTGATACAGCCTGGCTCACCTCGAATGCTAAGTGGTGCACCGCACCAGGCACCATTGGTGTGTTTCCTTTTCGAGGTTCTCTCGTCTCATCACAGAAAACAGTAATTAAGCGATCATCACCCGGATCAAAATAAAGATGGCTTTCCTCTGGGTTATCAAGATTGGGCTGCTCAAAAATAAAAGGCATTCCAAGTACACCTTCCCAGAAATCTAAAGTAATCTGCCTTCCCGCACCGGTAAGTGTGATGTGATGAAGCCCCTGCGTGGGGATGGTGTGTTTATGAGTAACCATCATTATTACCTTAATAAGATTTTTCACTCTCATAACTGGGCTAGCCAGTCATTGAAAGCCATCATAAGTTATCACCATGTTAAATATGATTTCGCACGGAAACCATTCAGGTACACCACTGGTTATTGCCCACGGCTTATTTGGTTCAGGACGAAATTGGGGTGTAATTGCGAGGCGACTGTCCGATAAGCGGCGAGTTTTTACCCTCGACATGCGCAATCATGGCAGCAGTCCATGGCTACCGGATCACAGTTACGCGGCAATGGCCGCTGACCTATCTGAGGTTATCACTAAGATCGACGAACCCATCGACCTACTCGGCCACTCGATGGGAGGAAAAGCTTCAATGCTGGCCGCCCTGACGAATGCACCCATTCGACGTTTAATTGTCGCTGATATTGCACCTGTGGCATACGCACATACCCAACAAACCTTAATTGATGCAATGCAAGCGTTGCCCATAGCCAACCTCAGTTCACGCCGAGACGCTGACGCAGCGCTCGAAAAGACAGTCAACGATCCGAATGTTCGCAGCTTTTTATTGCAAAGCTTGAACTTAAGAGAGTGCAAATGGCTACTAAACCTTGATGTTTTAACAGAATTCATGCCGCAAATCATTGGCTTCCCTGAAATATCTGGGAAATTCAATAGGCCAACATTATTCCTAGCGGGTGGGAATTCTGATTATGTCCAAAGAGACCACCGGTCAAAAATTAAAACCTTGTTTCCAAATGCCCATTTTGCCAAAATTCCTAATGCAGGGCACTGGTTGCACGCCGAACGGCCTAGGGCATTTGAAGCGGCGGTTAGGGTGTTCTTGGCGGAATAGCACTAAGACTGCAAAGTCTTTATGCAACGATTAATCAGTTGTGAACCTGCTCTCTTAGGAAGATGTAGTAAGTTGAGGCTATAATAAAAGTACCAATCAGAAATTTTACCGTAATAACTTCACCAAAGAATAATATACCCACACACACAGCAAACGGAATGGATAAGTAGTGAAGAGGTGCAAGGACTGAGGCCTCAGCGTACATATGACTTTGGGCCAAAAAGAATTGCTGGAAACTCGCTATTACGCCCAGGGTAATAAAAACGTAAATAGCCTGGGAACCATCTAAATTTATAAGTGGCGTAAACCCACCAAAAATATAGGTTAAAATACCAGCCAAAACTATACCTACCGAGTTATACCAGATTGCTGTGGAAACTGGCGGGTCACTGCGCCCCAGTATTCTTAAATAGACGAACATTAAGGCAGCAAACAGGGCGCCAAGGAGAGCAAATATAGCACCCCAAATATTAAGCTCGGGATTGATCGGTAGCAATAACACTAGAACACCAAAAAATCCAAGGATAACAGAACCCAACCGTCTTACCCCTACCTGCTCTTTAGCAATCACAACTGAGAGGCCAGTGATGAAGATTGGCATTGTCATTAATAGGGCAGTAGCAAGACTAATATCAATTTTAGTTATTGCTAAAAACCACGTTAATAGGCCAAGAAATCCAAAGCTAGACCTCAGAGCTAGCCCCTTAATATTTTGAATTTTTAGGAAGTTATATCCTCTAGTATAAACCGCATACGCGACAAGCAGTGGAAGACAAAATAAGTACCTAAAAAACAAAATCAGAAATACTGAAAAGTCAGGCTGAAGAATTTTTACTATACTTGCGAGGACAAAGGTGACAAAAATTTCTGCAATAAGGTAAAGCCCGCCCACCTTATTATTTTTCTGAGTTAAATCAGGCATCACCAAAAGTATTTCCACTTTTTATTTAAACAAAGCGACCTGGTGATTGATGTCAGATAATCAATATCACTGTAAGCCAGCATAAAACTCTACAATTCAGTTAAACAGGACCACAAGAATACAACACATACAATGTTTTACTCTTTTATTAACAACCCAAAATACTCGAAGTTAAATAGTCATTATAAATATCTAAGCCCAGCTTTGATATGCTGTAATCATAGTAATAAAAAAATATTTGGATTTTAAATTACGGGGCGTATGGTGCTAATTCCTGCACCAGCTTATTTGTACTCTTCTTGAAGGCAAAGAAGCCTTTTGTGGCGTGGGGCCAAAAAGTTTGATCATATTTTTGCCGCAAAAATGACAGTTCAATACCAGCATTTTTTAATAAAGGTTTAATACCCTGTAGCTTAGTGTTTACCGGACCAATTGGAGTATATGCGGTAACAATATTTTTCACCTTTTTTGAGCGTGCCAGTTCGATTATCGGCTCAGCCCATTCTTCACAAATCAAGACCTCGCCAGTGCTACTAATGCGCTCCACCCCATCCGTTACCGCACCATGTGAAAAGTTGAAGACAGCATCACTCCTTTCAAAAACTTCAGATTTTTCTGGAAGAATTAATCCAAGGGCAGCCACTGGAAATTGTCCAGTCAAATTCCACGCTATTGCAATCTTCCTCTGTGACTAACAATAGGAAGTCATCACTTGGCAGATTTTCCAAACGCGGTAGTGATTGGATTGGGTGTTCGGTCAGTTCGGTTAATGGATTAGCAGCTTCATTTAGATGTGCCTCTATCCTAAATCTACCCAATGTAAATTTATCAATATTACTTGATGTGGCTAGATAATTTTTGCCTTTTGTGTGCAAGCCCGACACCCATCTCCAGCTCAAAGTGTTTGAGGCAGGATCTCCATCCAATAGATATTTCATGAAGAAGTTAGCGCCAAGTTCCCATGGCAATTTGAGCGTGAATATCCAGATAGAGGCGAACCACAATCTGGCATGATTATGTAGGTATGAATGTTCCATCAGTTCGGTTGCCCAACTATCAAAACAGTCTATCCCAGTTTGGCCTGTAATTGCTTTTTCATACACACGGGCCCTGCTTTGGTCGGATGAAACTTCATTGAGGCCACTCATAACCCCCTCGTTGTAGGCATTCCAAACAGTTGGGTGCTGCTCTAGCCAGCCCTTAAAATAGGTTCTCCAGATAACTTGCTGTATGTATTTATCGGCAGCACCATGGGAATAGTCTTAAATAACTTTTCAATTATTTCCTGTTCAGAGATTAACCGGCGCCTGACCCACGGTGAAAGCGCAGAAATATTGGATCGGTCTTCTGGCCCGTAATCGTAATTACGCCCATCTGTGTATAATTTAAGCCCTGTTGACGTAAAGTTGCTAAGCCTCTCCAGACCTGCGGCCCGAGTTGGGGTAGCTTTTGCAAGCCGGGAAGACCCTAAGTTATTTGAAGTCACTAGTTCTTCACTCATCTTGAGCCACTACATTTTTTGGAGCAGTACAAAACTTCATCCCAAACTTTGGCCCATTTTTTTCTCCATGTAAAAGGCCGTGCACAAGTTAAACAAATCTTTGTTGGAAGATTAGATTTCTTAACTGTCTTCACTTGTAGAATTCCCTACGAGTGCCAAACTCATGAACCCTCTTTCGCCAAGCCCGGTAGCTCCCAGTCTTTAAGTTAGAGCGCATTAGACGTACAACCTGACTTTCTTTCAGCCCATAAATTTTTTCAATATTGGTAAATGAGACATGGTCAGACAGCGCCATTTGAATAATATCGCTTACTTCCTCGGGTTGTAGGTCTACAGTTGTCTTCTTCATTTACCTTAGCCTATCTAAGTGGATATAGATGGAACTAGCAGGCTACCATGAAACTAAAAGACCACACCAAAGTTTTATTTTGTAATACATCGCCACGCAGTCATCAAATGCTTGAATTTTCAGGTCTCTGGCCTAATTACAAGAAGTCATGAAAGCGACGGGGGAGAGTTTCATTGCCGGCATTACGGGTAGTCCTAGGCGATCAACTCAGCAATGAGATTTCAAGTCTAAACAACATAGACGCAGAAAATGACATTGTCTTAATTTGCGAAGTCTTTGCTGAGGCGACATATGTAAAACATCACAAGAAAAAAATCGCATTTTTGTTTTCTGCTATGCGGCATTTTTCTGAAGAGTTACGCAATGAAGAAAAAATACCAAGTTGAGTATTTTAGACTGAGTGACCCAGAGCCAATGAGCTCTTTTACTCAAGCAGTAGAAAAAACCCTGGCGAACCATAAAATTGATGAAATAATTGTAACCTCACCGGGAGAGTATCGAGTTCTAACCGAAATCAACGGCTGGCAAGAACTCTTCGGGGTTCCAGTTGATATCAGAGAGGACGATCGTTTTTTATGTAATCAATTTGAATTTAGAAAATGGAGTAAGGATCGGAAAAACCTCCGGATGGAGTATTTCTACCGTGAGATGCGCAAGAAATACTCAATATTAATGGATGGCGATCAGCCCGTTGGCGGCAAGTGGAATTTTGATATTGAAAATAGAAAGTCACCCAATTCAAATTTTGATGTACCCGAAACTTTTTCTTCTGAGCCAGACAAAGTAACTTTAGATGTCATGAAATTGGTTGAAGATAAATTTTCAGATCACATGGGCGTGCTCTCCGGCTTTCATTTCGCCGTCAATGCAACCCAAGCGAAACTAGCATTGACACAATTTATAGACGAGCGGCTTAAATATTTTGGTGACTTTCAAGATGCCATGATCCAGGGCGAGCCGTGGATGTATCACTCACATATTGGATTATATTTAAATTGTGGATTGCTCTCACCACTGGAGTGTATCCAAGCGGCAGAGCAGGCCTACCACGACAATCACGCCCCCCTAAATGCTGTCGAGGGTTTCATTCGTCAAATTCTGGGTTGGCGGGAGTTTGTTCGTGGGATTTATTGGAGTGAGATGCCAGACTATGCGGCACTGAACTTCTTTGAGGCCAAACGTGAGTTGCCTGCGTTTTATTGGGACGCAGACACAAAAATGAATTGTCTGCATCAGTCAGTTAAAGAGACATCACAAAACGCCTATGCACATCACATTCAGCGCCTGATGGTTCTAGGAAATTTTGCTCTATTGACGGGAATTAATCCAGCGCAGGTGAACGCTTGGTTCTTATCCGTTTACGTAGACGCATTTGAGTGGGTGGAATTGCCAAATGTATCTGGAATGGCTTTATTTGCAGATGGCGGGTATTTGGCAAGTAAACCATACGCCTGCCGGTGGCGGCTACATTAATAAAATGTCAAACTACTGCAAAGGCTGCAGCTACAACGTAAACAAAAAAAATGGTCCAGACGCCTGTCCCTTTAATTATCTCTACTGGGACTTCCTCAAACGCAACCGCAACAAATTGGGTAACAATCACCGAGTAGGTATGATGTACAAAGTTTATGACCGTATGAGTGACGAAAAAAAAGAATTGATTGCAGAAGACAGCGACAAATTTCTGGCAAGCCTAGACGATAACACTAATCCAAAACACTAATCCGAGATTAATTTGAACAAACCCATTCCCAATGCTCCCCTTTTATTAAGCCTTGCAGGACTGGCACCTTTTTTTTGGGGAGCGCTGACCTTAGCAAATACGGACTTAATGGCGTGGAGCCAAATGTGGCTTGGGAAAGGGTTTGTGGGAGCTCAAGTTCAGATAAGTTATAGCGCTGTAATAATGAGTTTTATGTCTGGAGTTCTTTGGGGCTTCTCTACGAAAACGACACAGTTAAAAGCTGCTATCTGTTATACTTTATCNGTGCTGCCAGCACTTGCGGTATTCTTTTTAATTTCAACTAATNCTGAAAATAAAATAGAGTTTCTTATGGTCGGGTTTTGTTTGTTAATTGTTCTAGACCTTATATTTTTCAAACTTGACCTCACCCCGCCCTGGTGGCTCCACTTGCGGATTGGTATAACATTTCTGGTACTCCTCTGCTTATCGGCGAAGTTTGCCCTGGCCTAATTTGAATGTCCCAAGGTCAGTCTAGGTGATAAGATAAACCATCTGAATGTTGAAGTCAGACAACTCCGTGGCTTTGAGTAACAACTGGACAACTGCGCCCACCATAACTACCTAGTGTATAGCGCAATCTTGGTCTTACACTGACAATCATAAAGATAAGAATAGGTAAGGAAATAGATGTATTTAGGTTTAGACTTAGGAACTTCTGGGCTCCGGGGACTTCTTGTTCAAGAAGATGGACGCATTGTTGCATCCGCTCAAGAAACCTATGGCTTAAATCATCCCCAAGCCTCCTGGAGCGAGCAAGACCCTACCGACTGGACTACTGCATGTGAGGGCGTCATCAATTCACTGCGAA
>JGI20156J14371_10003465_pt1 | contig 11702 bp, 12 predicted proteins | sample COG_06_FD_14371 | JGI IMG/M metagenome (IMG submission 14371)
TTACTTTCTGGGTTGAAAACGTGGAACCAAGGACCAGATCCTGATGCCCTTCAGAGCCTTGTTTTTTCTTGTGGACGTGAACGGTTTGATCCAATGCGCGATTGGTTTAAAGCATTATATGAAGTGCTGCTTGGTGCCTCGCAAGGCCCCCGGTTTGGCGGTTTCTTGGCTTTGCTTGGTATCGACGAAAGTATAGCTTTGATAGAAAAGTGTTTAGCTGGAGATCTTTCATAATCACATAGATTTTGACCAATCTCGCTCACGCACTAATTAAAAGAAATGTGAGTGAGGAGAAGAAAATGAAATCCATTATAATGGCGTTGGGGCTCTGGGTGATCTGGTTTTCAGCTGCGTGGCCGGATGAAACTAAAATCCAGACGACTATCCAATCACAAATAGAGGCATTTCAAAGAGATGATTTTATAGCAGCATTTGAATATGCCAGTCCAAATATCCAAACTATTTTTAAGTCCTCAGAGCGATTTGGCTTAATGGTTCGGCGTGGCTATCCGATGGTTTATCGACCCGCTGATATTAAGTTTTTAGAGCTGCAAACCATTGAAGACGAATTTTGGCAAAAGGTCCAAATACAGGACCAACAGGGCCGATTTCATGTAATGGCTTATCGCATGCTTAATATTGGTGGTAAATGGCTAATTAATGGAGTTCAGCTTCTGCCTTCAGAAGAAATTGGCGTATAGGCGTACAACCAGTTAGTTCCACTTTTTAATCATCAGCGTCGTCGAGCTCGACCCCTCGCACCAGCGCGTCCACCCGTTGACCGCCCTGAAGCTTTTTTTACATCTTCTACAGCTTTTTCTACAGCGTATTGTCGTGCCAGCGGGTCGTCGGCCACTGTAAGTTCTACAGTTTCCAATCGTTTGACCTCATCACGCAAACGTGCAGCTTCCTCGAATTCAAGGTTCTCAGCAGCCTTACGCATATCAAGCCGGAGACCTTCCAGCACCGTGTGGATATTTCCACCTTGCAAGGCAGGATCAATTTTTGCTGTAACTCGCGACATATCGGTGTCGCCTTTGTATAAGCCAGCCAAAATGTCTTCGACATTTTTCTTTACAGTGTAAGGAGTAATTCCATGCAAAGTATTATATGCAGCTTGCTTTTCACGTCGTCGATTGGTTTCGTTAATAGCTCGCTCCATAGATCCCGTAATTTTATCTGCATACATAATTACGCGGCCATCAGAGTTACGAGCTGCGCGTCCTATAGTTTGCACGAGGGATGTTTCAGAACGAAGAAATCCTTCCTTATCTGCATCTAAAATTGCCACTAGGCTACATTCAGGAATGTCTAATCCTTCCCTCAAAAGATTGATCCCAACTAGGACATCAAACGCACCAAGTCGTAAATCCCGTAAAATTTCAATACGCTCAATGGTATCAATATCACTATGCATGTAGCGCACACGTATACCCTGCTCGTGTAAGTATTCGGTAAGATCCTCGGCCATCCTCTTGGTCAGCGTGGTTGCTAGAACCCTCTGACCTGCGGCCGCCACTTTACGAATTTCATCTAAAAGATCATCAACTTGTGTTTCCACAGAGCGTATTTCTACTGGTGGATCTAGCAAACCTGTGGGTCGAATTACCTGCTCAGTGAATACACCATCAGCTTGGTTGAGCTCCCAGGATGATGGTGTGGCTGAGACAAATACAGATTGAGGGCGCATTGCATCCCATTCCTCAAACTTTAGCGGACGATTATCCATACATGACGGCAATCGAAAACCATGCTCTGCCAAAGTAAACTTACGTCGATAGTCTCCTTTGTACATTCCACCAATTTGGGGCACACTTACATGGCTTTCATCTGCAAAAACAATTGCATTATCTGGAATGAATTCAAATAAAGTCGGGGGAGGCTCCCCTGGCGCACGTCCTGTTAGGTAGCGCGAATAATTTTCGACTCCTCCGCAGACACCGGTAGCTTCCAACATTTCAAGATCAAAATTTGTACGCTGCTCAAGTCGTTGGGCTTCTAACAGTTTACCTTCACTAACGAGCTGGTCTAAACGAAGGCGAAGCTCTTTTTTAATTCCAATTATTGCCTGCTGCATAGTGGGGCGGGGGGTTACATAATGGCTATTGGCATAAATTCGAGCTTTTTCAAAACTATCGGTTCGTTCCCCTGTAAGTGGATCAAATTCAACAATGCTCTCAAGTTCCTGTCCAAAGAAACTAAGTCGCCAAGCTCGATCATCCAGATGGGCTGGCCATATTTCCAAACTGTCACCACGAACTCGAAAAGTGCCGCGCTGAAAGGCCTGATCATTGCGACGGTATTGTTGTGCTATTAGATCAGCAATTACTTTACGTTGGTCGTAATTTTTTCCTAAATGCAAATCTTGGGTCATTGCCCCATAAGTCTCGACGGATCCTATACCGTAAATACATGAAACTGAGGCGACTATGATTACGTCATCTCTCTCCAGCAATGAACGGGTGGCCGAATGGCGCATCCGGTCAATTTGTTCATTGATTTGGCTTTCCTTTTCAATGTAGTATCCGATCTAGCGACGTAGGCTTCTGGTTGGTAATAGTCATAGTAACTTACGAAGTATTCGACTGCATTGTCCGGAAAAAAACCTTTAAACTCCCCATAGAGCTGGGCAGCTAAAGTTTTATTTGGTGCTAAAACAATAGCAGGCCGCTGAGTTTCTTCGATTACTCGTGCCACAGTGAAGGTTTTTCCAGTCCCAGTAGCACCTAATAGTACTTGGTTCCTTTCGCCAGATTGGATGCCTCCTACTAATTCTTTGATAGCAGTTGGCTGGTCGCCTGCAGCGGTAAATTCAGTTTCGAGGCGGAAGGCTTTGCCGCCTTCCATTTTTTCGCGTTCACGTACATTGGGTGCAGCATTCTGCAAAAATGGCATCTGCTCCGGCGAATTATTGTGCATATTTTGATTCCCTACTGAGACATAGATTTGTTGTTCCCACAGGCATAAACAAGAGGCATATTTAAAAAACTTTTGAAGTGTGCATTTCAAATATTTTTTGAAAAACCACAATTTACATTGCAAGGCACTGGGTTATGACTGGCTACTATAATAAAAGATTGGAGTTACGGCTGATGAGGATCGCTGTTTTGGGCGTGGGTGCCATGGGCTCGATTTACGCCACTTTTTTTGCAGAGGCGGGCCATGAAGTTTGGGCAGTAGATAAATGGCCAGAGCATGTGATTGCTATAAACGCATCTGGTCTTCGCTTGTCCGGGATAAGTGGTGATAGGCTCGTGAGTAGTGTTCAGGCCGTTATGGATGTAGGGTCAATACCAAAATGTGATTTGTATGTGATTGCTACCAAAGGATCAGGAGTTGCGGAGGCGGCGCAGGCTATAGCTAAAGTGATGCCATCACATGCGATGGTATTAACCATCCAAAACGGGCTTGGTGCTGGTACTCAAGTCTCTGATTACCTGCCAAAAACAGCCGTACTACTTGGAGTAGCAGACGGATTTGGCGCGGAAATACGGGGTCCAGGGCACGCTCACCACAATGCAATGAAATTAATTCGGCTAGGCGAAATCGAAGGAGGCCGAACGGAACGGCTGGACTATCTGGAGGAAATTTGGAGAAGTGCTGGCTTCAATGCTCAGGCATTTGATGATATCCATCAATTAATTTGGGAAAAGTATATATGTAATGTGGCTTTATCAGGTCCTTGCACAGTTTTTAAGTGTAACATTGGGGAACTCCTAGCTAATTCAGACTTTCGTTCAATATCAATAGGTTGCTTGAATGAAGCCTACGCTGCAGGCTGTGCAGAGGGCATTAAATTTTCATTTGACGATGCCGAGACATACCTTGAACGGTTTGTAGCCATGATGCCAGATGCTGTGCCGTCTATGAGGCAAGATCATCTGGTGGGTCGAAAATCAGAGATTGAATTTATTAATGGAATGGTTCCGACAGTAGCAAAAAGGCATGATATGGTAGCTCCTTATAACCAAACTATTAGTACAATAATCCGTCGAATTGAGGAGGCTTTTTAATGAAATTTGGTAGCTTTAAAATCGATGGCGTGGAAACTTATGGTGTCGAAAGTTCCAATTCCGTATTACCTGTTTCAGAAAGCTTTGGTCAAACTTATCCAAATTTGTTAGCTGCAATTTCTTCAGAAATGACACAAGAGATGGAGTTTAAAAATTCAGTACTATTGCGAAAAGTTGAGTTTTTACCTCCGATACCGAACCCAAAAAAAATTATCTGTGCAGGTTTGAATTATAATAAAGTCTATCCAATCGACGTACCTATACCAGTGGCGCCAGGGCATCCTGTAGTTTTTACGCGCTTTAGTGACTCGTTTGTGGGAAATGGTGCCGCCTTACATTTGCCAAGTGGCGAGGCCGCAAATACGTATGATTATGAAGGAGAAATTGTTGCTGTCATAGGTAAATTAATGTGGCGGGTTTCCGAAGGGGAGGCTAAAAACCATATTTTTGGTTATTCTATTATGAACGAGGGATCAGTAAGGGGGCATCAAAAACATTCAATTCACGCTGGTAAAAACTTTTATCGTTCGGGTAGCTGGGGCCCTTGGATTGTGCCTGTTTCTGATGCTCAGGTCTATCTCGGACATGCGCTTGGAAACACATGTAAATGGTTCTTTAAGGCAGAGTACATATGGAAACCAAATGCTGTTCTCTTTAAAAAGAATTCTGTCTTATCTATCCCATCTTTATCCACTTTCTCCAGGTGATGTAATTGCAACTGGGTCACCAGAGGGCAGTGGAGGAAGCCTTTTACCACCGAATTTCTTAGTATCTGGCGATACAGTTACTGTATCTGTGTCCTCACTCGGTACCTTAACAAATCGAGTGGGATAAAATGGTTAAAAAACCTAAAATACTGATAGTTGGTTCAGGGATTGTTGGCGCCAGTACAGCGCTTGCCTGTCAAAATTTGGGAGCTGACGTCGTTGTCGTCGAACAAGGCAAATTAGGAGGCTTGGCGAGTAGTAATTCCTTTGGATGGATTAATGCCAGTTTTGCTCCAAGTCAGGAATACTTTAAACTGCGTGAGGCAGCAGTTGATACTTTTCGACAGTTTAGTGCTCAACTCAACTTAAATGAAATTGTTAGATGGCAGGGGACGCTTTGGTGGGAAGATCATGGTTCAGCTCTTAAGGACCATTTTTCTAATTTGAAGGCCCGGGGATACCAAGCCAAGTGGTTAAAGAAAAATGAAATTAAAGTTATTGAGCCTAATCTAAAAAATGTACCAGAAGAAGCGATACTAACCCCTCAAGAAGGGGCAGGACAGGCGGATAAAGTGGCATTGGCCATACTGGCTGAACTTACCGCTTCAGGTGGTCGCGTTCTCAGTGGCTGTAAGGTAACTGCTCTAGATTTTTCTAGGGGCCACGTTTCTCAAGCTCAGACTAGTGTGGGTGATATTAAATGTGATCTTGTAGTCATGGCGACGGGTGCCGCTGCTCAACATGGATTGGTGGGAATTGACTGGGTCTTGCCCATGCAAAACAAAACGGGACTGATACTCCAAACTTCCTCCATCCCCCATTTAATCAATCATATTCTGATGACGGACGATGTCCATTTCAGACAAAACGTGGATGGTAGTCTTACCGCTGGGGAAATATTTAGTGGTGATCTAGATCCAAATTCTGTGCCCCTAGACTTAGCTTCTGATGTAATGGCGAGATTGAAAACAAAGCTTCATGGTCTGCCTAAAATAAATTTGACTGATGTCAAAATCGGAACGCGTCCAGTACCCTTGGATGGGTTTCCAGTTGTTGGTAATGTTCCGGGGCATGGCGGATTATTTGTGGCTGTAATGCACAGTGGAGTGACCCTAGCCCCTTTGATTGGTCAACTATTGGCATCGGAAATGTTACAAATGTCGGAGAGTTCTTTGCTAGTCTCGTTTCGTCCAAATCGATTTTTGGACTAACCAAGAGCGTACAGCCAAAAGCTTGCTGTAAAAATAGTTAAAGCCGTACCTATTAATACAGCTGAGGCTGCTATGCGGCGCGCACTTCCGTACATATTTGCAAATATATAGGTGTTAATACCTGGCGCCATAGCGGCAGTTAATATCGCACTTTGAAAATCAGTTTTAGATAAATCAAAGTAGCGACCAGTGAGCCAAACTAAGCTGGGGTGGACGAGCAAAGAAATTGTGCAGATGTAGAGTATAATGCGTAGATCTCCTTCTGGGCGATATCGTACTAGAACGCCCCCCAAGCCAAATAAAGCTACTGGCAAGGCGGCTTTAGAAAAAAGATCTATCCCGTCAGTGATAACGATAGGTAATAAAATCCCTAAAAGATTAATGCCAAAACCTAGAATTAGCGAAATCACGAGGGCATTTTTAAACATAGACCCTAGTACTTTTTTAATTAATAGAGGACCCCTTGTGCCTTGGTTGCGAATTAATTCCATTACCGTAATTCCGACAAAATAGGCTATTGGGGCATGCACCGCTATTATGGCAAAATTACCAGATAGTGCCTGAATGCCATATGCGCGCTCTGTTATGGGAAGCCCTAATAAAACTGAATTTGAAAATAGACAGCAAAAACCTACTGCAACGCTTTCATCCCAATTTCTTTTGAATAAGAATCGAGCCCCTAAAAGCCCGAGAACAAAACTGAAGACTGCTCCAAAATAAAAACTGCCAAGTAAAGCTAATTGAAAGGTTTGTCCTAAATCCAAGTTTGAAACGGCCCGAAATAGTAAGCATGGTATCGCAAAGTTTTGGGTAAATTTCATTAGGGCTTCCACGCCACTGTCTGCAAACCATTTGCTCAATACTGCTAGGTATCCAAAACCAATTACCAAAAAGACTGGAATTATAACCTGTAATAGACTGTACATATTAGATTGTGAGCTTCATCATATCAAAAGCCGGCTCTATGCCTTCAGGCAATTCTGAGCTGAAAATCTCATAATCTAGGTCTATATGCATGTTTGTTATAATAGTATGCTGTGGTTTAGCTTTATTTATCCAGCCAAGGGTTTTTTCTACATGTGCGTGGGATGGGTGCGGCGTATAGCGCAAAGCGTCAACAATCCAAAGTTTGAGATTATAAAGCTGCTGCCAAGCTGCCGTTGGAATATCGAAAACATCTGGCAAATAAGCCATATCGCCTACTCTAAAACCCAACGCATCTATGTCGCCGTGATTTACCTCGAAAGGTTTGAAGTCGATAGAACCACCATCTCCCATAATTTCAAATGGGCCTTCTATTTCGTTCATATCTAAAATTGGAGGATAACTTGAACCCTTAGGTGTCTCAAAAGCATAGTTGAACCTATATATAAGCGCTGCTTTTGTCACTTTGTTTGCGTAAACTGGAAGCCTCCTACGCATGTTTATCACAATCATCCTTAGATCATCTAACCCGTGGACATGGTCCGCATGAGCATGCGTATAAATTACAGCGTCAAGCTCGCCTATATTAGCAGATAATAGCTGAGATCGCAGATCGGGTGAGGTATCAACCAATACCCGCGTGGTACCTTTGGAGTTGGTTTGTTCAATTAAAATTGAGCAACGCCGGCGTTCATTTTTTTTATTTTTTGGGTCACAGGCGCCCCATTTGTCTCCGAGCCGGGGAACCCCACCAGATGATCCACAACCTAGTATGGTAACGGTACGGGTCATTTAGCCTTCCAAAACAAACGTTCAAAGTTTTCTTCAGTTTTAGAAGCAAAATCCTTGAGTTTTATACCAAATATATCCGCCCCAACTTGAGCAGTAAAAGCCGCGTAAGCTGGTTCGTTGCGTCTTCCTCGGAATGGAGGCGGCGCTAGGTATGGCGCATCTGTTTCAATCAAAATACGCTCCAACGGGGTATTAGAAAAAATATCGCGCACATCTTGCGATTTTGGGAAAGTAGCAATGCCTGACATCGAAAGGTAGAAACCCAAGTCTAAAGCGATTTTGGCCAGTTCAGGTGACGAACTAAAGCAATGCATAACACAGCTAAAGGGTGAACTGTTATAACTGGATTTAAGTATTTCTGCCATGTCGTTATCGGCGCCGCGCGAATGAATTATGAGAGGTAGCTTTGTCTTTTGAGCAGCTGCTATGTGGATAAGTAAAGATTGCTTTTGTTGTGCCGAACTTTCCGCTGTGTAGTGATAATCTAGGCCTGTCTCACCAATTCCAACAAATTTGGGATGTACTGCCAAGTTTATTAATTCGTCAACCGTGGCCATTGGTTCTTTATCTACATTCATTGGGTGAGTTCCGGCAGCATAAAATACAGAGTCATATGTTTCAGCTATTTTTCGAACAATTGGCTCTTGGTGTAAGCGCGTACAGATTGTCACCATTCGGCTCACACCGGCTTGTCTTGCATTCATGATTATATCATCAAGCTCACCGCTGAAATCTGGAAAATCAAGGTGACAGTGACTGTCACTGATTTGGGGGGGATTGATCACGAAAAGCCTTTCTAATTTAAAATTTTAGCAGCAGTCGCTTCTATTTTGAAACCCATATCCAAGATCAGGGAACTGGGGTCAAGGTTGGCCTCTACGCTTCTACCTACCGTCTGACTTAGCTCAAGTTGCATATTTGCCCATTGGTGGGCTGCAAATTGATCTGGACAAAGTCGAGCAAAAATTTCCTTTTCTCCAGAGATGGCTTGTCCGTTACTATCCTGACTAAATGGCGAAAGCGCCATTCGTGCTAAGAAAATATTAACTAAGACTTGTAATTGATCAAATTTGCCCTCTGCAGTGCGGTTGTAGGAATTCGCAAGTTTTAAAAGCTTTGTGCGATCGATTTTTGGTAGGTTTATGCATAAATCAACAATTTGTGAGTAGGTATCAATTCCTTCGTTCAGAGCCAACTGCAATGCACGTCCTACTGAACCCATAGCCAAGGTGGCGAAGCGCCGGTCAAATATGACGTCTGGTAGAGCAGCTTCAAACGCAGATTGAAGGTCAGTGGTGGATAATGGTGCGCAGGCTAATTTCTGGCAACGTGATCGGATGGTTGGTAAAATCCGACTTGGCTGATGTGTTACTAAAATCAAAACAGCGTTTTTTGGCGGCTCTTCCAGTAGCTTTAAAAGTGCATTTGCTGCATTGTTATTCATATCGTCGACACAATCTACAATCACGATCCGTCGACCGTTCCCAGTTGTAGAAAGGCTAAAAAAACTTCGAAGTTCGCGAACAGCGTCGACGGTAATAACATTTTTTAATTTTACAGTTTTTTCATCTAGGGGTCGCCGTAAGACATATAGACCTGGCTCAGAGCCAGCTCTTATTCGACGTAAAATTGGATTTTTGTTGGAAATTTCTAAGGTACTTTTTTGAATTTCTTGGTTAAAAACGTGATTGGTAGATGCCTCTTGTATAAGTAAAAATTTCGCTATGTTATATGCCAACGTCGCTTTACCAATTCCTTTTGGTCCAGTCAGCATCCACGCATGATGTAACCTACCTTTGTTGAAAGTTTGTAAAAACTTAGAGGTAACGGCGTCATGACCAAAAACCTTTGAAGTTTCGTTAGGGTGCTTCACCCCTTCGATTCGATCAGGTTCAGGAATTGCATTCATGGCTGGGCCAAAACCAAAACATCTTTAAATACTTCCTCTGTTGGGCGGTTTCCATCAACTAGATGGCATCGAAATGGATATTCTTCTGCCAATTTCAAAAAACCATGACGTAAATTTTCTTGAAATTCCAATCCAAAATCTTCAAATCTGTCTTCACCAGAGTTTCGAGCTAGGCCACGTTTTAATGCAACTTCTGGCTCGACGTCTATAATTATGGTTATGTCTGGTTCCCGTCCAATCATTGTTGTATGTAATAGATCGACTTTACTGCGAAGGTCTCCGCGTGTGGCACCTTGGTAGATACGAGTACTATCTGCAAATCGATCACAAATAACCATTTTTCCAGAGGCTAGGGCAGGCTCAATAGTTGTTTCTAAGTGGTCGCGTCGGGCGGCTGTGAAAAGTAATAACTCAGTTTCTGCTGACCATTTGTCAGTATTGCCGGTTAATAAAAGTGCCCGAATAGTCTCGGCTCCGGGACTGCCTCCTGGCTCTCTTGAGAATATGACGTCTTTTCCTTGATCAACAAAGTGCTGATTTAACAGTTTGGCTTGAGTTGATTTTCCGCAACCATCAATGCCCTCAAAAGATACAAAATTCGCTTGTGTCATTTACGCGTCCAGACGGCCCCAACCAACTTTTCTTAGCAGAACGAGTGCGACCGTTCTTATACGAGAAATAAACCCGCCGATCGCAACTGGCTCTGCTGCTACTAACTTCAAGCTCTTTTGAGGCATTCCTGGAATTGAAATGATCAACTCTCCTATATTCTCTCCCGAGGCAATGGGTGCTTCGAGGGGTCCTTGATACACAACTTTGGATGAAATTTCGTCCATACTTGAAGTTGGAACCAAGATTGAGGCACCAGCTTCCAATGTCATGGCCACAGTACGACTTTTGCCCATCCAGACGTCTGCGTGTGCAATTATGGATCCTGATTGGCTCAAGGTTTTTGAGGTGAAATGTCGAAAAGACCAATTTACAATTCGTTCAGCTTCCATTGCCCGTTTCTTAGCAGATTCTAATCCAGTTAAAACGAAAATGACACGTCTGTTGCCTTGTTTAGCAGAACCAACTAGGCCGTATCCGGCTTCAGATGGTATGCCCAGTTTTCAATCCATCGGCGCCAATGTCTAATTTTAAAAGCGGGTTACGATTTTGTGTGTTACTTGGCGCACGGCCATCAAAGGCAAATTCTTTTTCTGCAAACAAAAGATACTGCGTTGGAAAATCGGTGATTATATGGTTTGCGATAATAGCAAGATCTTTCATTGACATTCGCTGACTGGGATGTGGCCAGCCATTTGAATTTGCAAACACAGAGTGATGCATACCGAGCTTTTTCGCTTTGGCGGTCATCATTGTTGCAAAGCCTTTTTCTGTGCCATCGACGGATAGAGCCTCTGCAATAACCGCACACGCATCGTTGCCGGATAAAACTATAATTCCACGTATCAAGTCCTGCACTGTCACTCGGTCAGTAGTGTCTAGAAACATAGTAGATCCGCCGTAGCTCATGGCATGCTCTGACACGCGCAGTTTTTCGTCCCAGCGGAGGCGACCGTCACGCAATGCCTCAAAGGTCATAAACAAAGTCATTAACTTTGACATTGATGCAGGCGGTAAAGCGACATTCTCTTTCTTTGCGAGTAGTACCGTCCCTGTTTCCTGATCAATCACATAAGCTGCTTGTGCTGATGTATCAAAGGCAAAGGAAGCTCTAGTAAAAGTGAGCGAGGTTAAAACAATAAGCAGAAAAAGGAATGGGTTTTTGGACATGATCTTTCCTACCTGTTGCTGCGTATACAATTAACTTTACCAAAACCTTGGCTAGAGGTTAGGGTCAAGGCTTTTAGATGTTCAAATCATTATTTCTATTTCGGTTATAGACATTAATTTACTTGTATCTAAAACTTTTTTTGGTTGTTGAAATTCCACTCTAGCCATGGTGTCCCCAGAATTAATGGCCTCTGATGGTTCAAAAATAAAAATTCTTGCAATTAACGTTCATTACACCCCTTGCTGAATCAATTTCTGGCGATTAACACGCTGTTGTCGGAGGAGTGGCAGAGTGGTCGAATGCACCGGTCTTGAAAACCGACGAGGGTGAAAGTCCTCCCAGGGTTCGAATCCCTGTTCCTCCGCC
>JGI20156J14371_10003466_pt1 | contig 11702 bp, 8 predicted proteins | sample COG_06_FD_14371 | JGI IMG/M metagenome (IMG submission 14371)
TGATAGCGCAGCTGATAGCTGATGCCTTGGCAGCTAATAGTTTCCGGAAACTGCGCCTGCTCGTCTTGAGAGAGTCCACGCAGCAACAGATACTCTTTCTCCAGCATCAGCAGTTGTGGATTTTTAGTCTCAGCTTGCTTGCGCCATTTTTCAAAGGCCGCCAGATTGTAGATACCCTCGGGAACGCGCTGATCATAAAAGTCGAAAATCACCTGCTGCTCGACCAACAGATCACGACGCCGAAAGCGGTCTTCCAGTGCTTGTAGCTCTTCAACCAGTTTGTGGTTGTGGCGATAAAACTCGCCTTTACCGCGATAGCCCTCTTCCACCAGCGCCTGCTGAACAAAGACTTTTCGCGCTTCCTGTGGCGCAACCTGGCCGTAGACGCGGTTTTTGTTTTCAACAATGCTCAGGCCAAACAATGTTTGGCGCTCTTTGGCCATTACCTGACCGGATTTTTTATTGTAAAAGGGTTCGCTGTAGCTCTTTTTGACTAGGTGCGCCGCCAGTGGTTCGAGCCAGTCGGAATCGATTTTTGCCACGGTTAAGGCGAACTGCTTGGTGGTCTCCATCAGTGAGCCGGCCATCAGCCACTTCGGTGGTTTTTTACTTAATCCAGAGCCAGGAAAGATAAAAAATTTGCGATTGCGGGTGCCGAGATATTCCCACTTATCTTGCAGGATGCCCACCTGCCCAAGCAGGCCTGAGAGGATTGAACGATGTATGGCATCCTGCTCCGCAGGCTCAGTATTGACATTCAGCTTAAGCCCGCGACAAGCGGTGTGAACCTGATGATGCAGGTCTCGCCATTCGCGCATGCGTAAATAGGAGACGTAATGAGTCTTGCAGTAACGGCTGTATTGATTGCCCGACAAATTTTGGCGCTGCTCTTCAAAATGTCGCCACAAATTTAGCAGTGAGACGAAATCGGAGTTTGGCTCTTGCCATTTTTTATGACTCTGATCTGCGGCCTGCTGCTTATCAGCCGGGCGCTCACGGGGATCCTGAATACTCAAACCAGTGGTAATAATCATCACTTCGGCGAGACAGCCATTGTTGGCAGATTCTAGTAGCATTCGCGCAAAACGCGGGTCCAGAGGAATATTGACTAGACGCTTGCCAAGACTGCTTAACTTGCCGTCTTCGGTCACCGCCTGCAATTCTTCCAGCAGCTTAAAGCCATCACTGATCATGCGTTGGTCTGGGGGGTCGACAAAGGGGAAGTTGCGGATATCACCAATTCTCAGATGCAGCATCTGCAAAATAACCGCAGCCAAATTAGTGCGCACGATTTCCGGGTCGGTAAATGCTGACCGGCCCTGAAAGTCCTCTTCCGAATAGAGCCGATAACAGACGCCGTCGGCAACCCGACCACAGCGTCCAGCGCGCTGATTGGCACTGGCCTGAGAAATTGCCTCTATAGGTAGCCGTTGCACTTTGGTGCGGAAGCTATAACGCGACACGCGCGCTCTGCCGGTATCGATAACATAGCGAATTCCCGGCACCGTCAGTGAGGTTTCCGCAACATTGGTGCTCAGCACAATACGCCGTCCACGGTGCGGCGAAAATATTTTGCTCTGCTCAGCAAGACTCAGCCGAGCATACAGCGGCACTACCTCTGTGTGCGGCAGTTGGGCGCGTTTAATGGCCAGATTAACCTCGCGTATTTCGCGCTCACCGCTGAGGAAAATAAGCACATCTCCGGCTTTTTGATTGCTGTGAATATCTTGCAGGCAGTCGACAATCATCTGATCGCGATCACTTTCCACGTCATCCGGGTGGTTGTAGATAATCTCGACCGGAAAGCTGCGACCAGAGACTTCGACTACCGGTGCATTATTAAAATGTTTGGAAAACTTGGCGACATCAATGGTCGCTGAGGTGATGATAATTTTTAGATCGGGCCGCTGCGGCAAGAGGTTTTTTAAATAGCCGAGCAAAAAATCAATATTCAGACTGCGCTCGTGGGCCTCGTCAATAATCAAGGTGTCATAGCCACTGAGGAAGCGATCCCGTTGAATCTCTGCCAGCAGTATGCCATCGGTCATCAGTTTGATCAGGCTATTTGGCGAACTCTGATCGGAGAAGCGCACCTGATAACCCACGGCCTCGCCCAATTTGACCTGCAGTTCGTCTGCAATACGGTTTGCTACGGTACGCGCGGCAATCCGCCGCGGCTGAGTGTGGCCAATTAAGCCTCTAACCCCGCGCCCGGCTTGCAGGCAGATTTTCGGTAACTGAGTGGTTTTACCGGAACCGGTTTCACCGGCCACGACGATCACTTGGTGCTTGCTGAGCAACTCGGCGATTTCATCGGCGCGCTCACTGACCGGGAGTTCAGGGTAGCTGAAAGAGGGAATAGTCTGACGACGATGTTCGGTCAATGTTTGCGTTTTCAGCAGAGCAGCATGCCATTGCTGCCAGCCTGCGTTGATATCACAGCCGCGCCTGTGCTGCTGCTCAAGCTCCCTCAGCTGGCGGCTAAGTCTGAAGCTGTCTCGGGTACTGGATGTTTGTTCGACCAACAACTGGAGTCGCTGAAAGTCTTGCTGACCGCTGGGTAGATCAGGCGCTTGCTGGTTTGTCATGAATAAATATCAGTCGCCACTGCTCAACCACACACAGTTACCGCTGCTTGCGGCGATAGCATCAAGCTTCTGCTGGTGCAGCGCCAACTCATCATCACTGGGTTTGATGATACGCAGCGCTGGTCGACTCTGCGGCAGGCGGCGTATGGCACTCTTGGTGCTGAGCTCGCCACTGTCGGAAGACTGCTGATCACTGATATTGAGGTTAACCTGACCGCCGGTCATCAGTAGATAAACATCGGCGAGAATCTCTGCATCAAGCAGTGCGTGCGCCGTGCAGATCTCTCTGCGAATTGTCGACGCCATAGCGCTTGCACAGAGCGTCGAGATTGTTTTTTTGCCCCGGGTGTTTTTGGCGCGCCAGCGCCAAGGTATCAATGATTCGACAACCGCTTTCAATCACCTGATAGGCACCACCGAGCTTGGCGATTTCATGATTGATAAAGCCGACATCAAAAGGGGCATTGTGAATAATCAGATCAGCACCGTCGACAAACTGCAAAAATTCGCGAGCGACCTGATCAAACAGCGGCTTGTCCTCAAGAAATTGATCGCTAATACCATGCACCTCCATCGCCCCTTCATCGACCTTGCGTTGAGGATTAATATATTGATGGTAGTGTCTGCCGGTAAGCTTGCGCCCCACCAGCTCGACACAACCAATTTCAATAATGCGATGGTCCTGAGAGGTTTCCAGGCCGGTGGTTTCTGTATCAAGAACAATCTGTCTCATGGTCTCTGCTGCTTATATCATCGTATTTAAATTGTTAAAGTTCGTCGATACCGCGATTAGCCAACTCATCTGCGAGCTCATTTTCAGCGTGTCCGCTGTGACCTTTCACCCAGTGCCAATCAATCTCGTGCTCACCAATCAGGGCGTCGAGTTTTTGCCACAGGTCGACATTTTTTACCGGCTGCTTACTCGCCGTTTTCCAATGGCGCTTTTTCCAAGCCGGCATCCATTCTTGGATACCTTTCAGCACATAGGTTGAATCTGACGTGATGGATATTTTGCATGGCCGAGTCAGCGCTGACAAACCCTCAATCACTGCGGTCAGTTCCATACGATTGTTGGTGGTGTCCGCCTCGCCACCGAACAGTGTTTTCTCCTTGTCGCCGTAGCGCATAAAAACGCCCCAGCCACCTGGGCCAGGATTCCCCCTGCATGCGCCATCGGTAAATATTTCAACTGCTTTCATGGTCTTCCTTTAAGCTTATTGGTTTCGCTGTCAGTATTTTTATGTATAGCCCGCTTAATCCCATTGCTCACACCATAACCATTTTTAGCTGCGGCCCTCCAAGGACTTGCCGGCCCTGTAATACCTCGCGGCACACGTTTAACTGCATGGATCATATAGAAGTTACCCAGCGGGAAGCGAATCTTTTGACAGAGTCTTTCCCAGCGACTGTCACGCTCTGCCAAGCCGGGCGAATTCAGCGGCAGATGATAGGCGCCATGTTCTATTTGCACGACATGAAAGTTGAGTAACGATAGCCAGTCGATAACACGGGCCATGCGCAGATTATGAAAACTGAACTGGGCCTGTTTGGAACACAACTGCATCGGGTACTTGGCGATGCCCATAGGGCCACATGGGTTAAACAGGCAGAGCAGCAAGCTGCCTCCCGGCATCACTACTCGACTAGCCTCTGCAAGCACCGCCTTTGGGGAGGTGGAGAACTCAATAGCATGGTGCAGCAGCATTACGTCAATGGTTGCCGACATCAGCGGCAACTCCATATAACTTGAAAGTGCTGCATGGCTGGCGTTGAGCTCTGAAGGATGCAGACTGAAACGATGAATTTGGTTAAAGCTATCGAGGGTCTCTATATCGTCGCTTAGCCCCAGTCGCAACATTCGATACCCGGGCAGCTGTGGAAACTTTTCACGCAGCACACGCCGCTCATGACGCAGTAAATAGCGCCCAAAATCGCTGTCTAGCCAACGTCGGATTTCCTCGGTCGAACTGCCGAGATCCTTAACCTTGAGTCGATTAAACAAGCTCTCGCCGGCGCGGCGAAAAGGCGTTAAAGACATAGTGAAGATGAGATTATTATCATGGGGTTCATTATGTTCGCTGAATTAAATAAAGGCCAGAGGATGATTTTGCATTGTCAACTCGTATCATTTTGACGTTAGCCTAGAGTGGAATAATCGATCCTGAGAATTGGGTGATTGTGTAGACTTCAGCTGATCGATACAATCCCGCTCCAATCGTCAGATCAAGAGTACTCAATTTGCTACCTGTTGCAACAAACGCCCTTACCCTGCCTCACTATTTACGTTTAATTCTGACCTTAAGTTTAACGTTAGTTACCGTCGGCTGCACGCACCTGGTAGATCCTGAGAATGATACGGTTGTCGTGGAAGCGGTAACAAGTGTCGTCGAGATTGACGCGATTGATAGCGAGTCGACGGCAGCAAAATTACCTCTATCGATCGATGCGCCGACGAGTATAGAGCCCGAGGTCATTGACCTGTGGCAGAGACTTCGCGACGGATTTAGCTTGATGCCGAAGACGATGCCAGCAAGCGTGGCCAAACAACGCGATTGGTATCTGCGCAATCCGAGCTATCTGAAAACTGTTTTTGCCCGTGCCGAACCGTTTATTTATTATGTCACCGAGCAACTCGATCAAGCCGGCCTGCCCCTTGAGCTGGCTCTGCTGCCGATCGTTGAAAGCACCTATGATCCCCTTGCCTATTCTCACAGCCACGCGGTAGGGCTGTGGCAGTTTATCCCGTCAACGGCAGCCTCTCTCGGTTTACGTCGCGATCGCTGGTATGACGGCAGACGTGATGTTATCTATTCGACCCAGGCCGCGATCACTTACCTGGAGCAGCTTAACAACCGCTTTGATCAAGACTGGCTGTTGGCACTGGCGGCTTACAACTCTGGGCAGGGCTATGTTAGCAAATCGATCAAGCGCAACCGCAAAGCAGGTAAAGACACCGATTTTTGGTCGATCTCCCTGCCTCGGGAAACCCGCAATTATGTGCCGCAACTACTCGCACTCGCCAGCTTGGTTCGCGATCCGCAAGAGTATGGGCTGGAACTGCCGGCGATGCCCAACGAGCCCTATTTTGAAATCGTCGAAATCAGCTCTCAAATTGACTTGGGCAATGTCATTGCACTTACCGACGTCGAATTAGCCGACTTTACACGCCTGAACCCAGCCTATCGTCGCGCTTTGACCCCGCCACAGGGAACGCACAGTTTGCTGCTGCCGGTTGGCACGGCACAGCCGTTGAGAGATTTACTGGCGACGACGGACCCCAAGACATGGGTGCCGCATACAGAATACGCGGTCATGAGCGGTGATACTTTATCTGAGATTGCGCTGCGGTTTGAGATCCCGACTGCTTGGCTGCGAGAGCGCAACAAGCTCAAAAATGACCAATTGCGGATTGGACAGATCTTGCTGATTCCTCACGCTGGGAATAATGCCAATTACCAGGCGAGCTCAAAAAGCGGGGCCACAGAGCCTAATTATTACACCGTGCGCCGCGGCGATTCGCTGTGGTCCATCGCCAAACAGTTTAATACCAGCATCAAACGTCTGCGCGAGACCAATAAACTTTCTAGTCATACGCTGCAGGTGAATGATCGCCTTGTGGTGGGCTCAAAGACCGCTGACCTGGCCTCGGAGAATGTTCGTAAACTCTCCTACCGAGTAAAGCGTGGCGACTCACTGTCACTGATCGCGAGCAAGTTTGATATTGCAATAAGGGATATTACGCGCTGGAATAAGATTAGCCGCAATGCGTTGCTGCAGCCTGGGCAGCGTCTGACACTCTTTATTAACGCATTAAAGATCTAACCCAACAAAGCCGTTATTTGCGGCTTTGTTGGACGTTTTTCGGTTAACGCTGCCGGCTGTTAACGTTCTATGTCTGCGTCGCCGAGCATCGCGGCCTGAATGGCCTTTAGTTCGCGACTGCCATTGGCGGAAATGCCGGCGTAGCTCAAACTGGCTTTCTGATCGTTACTCAGCTTGCTGCTGTCTCCGGCCTCAACACCGGTTAAGGCAACCACCACAAAATCACCATTGCGCGTGTAGAAGCTTTCAATCATATCCTCAGTGGCCGTGGCCGGCAGCTGGAAGACAAAGCGCTTGACCTCATTATTGACGCCACCGGTACTGCGCTTGGCATCCAAAACGACCTGCCAATCCAGATCTTCACTCTTGGCAACGGCTTCCACTTGCTCACCGGAGTCTACTCTGGCCATCAGTGCTGCACCACGCTGCGCCAGGCTGGCCCGGGCCAATTCGTCGCTCAGCGATGCCACGACCGATGCCTTCACTTCAGCCAACTCTTTCTGACGGGCAGGGATATAGCTATTCAGTTTAAGCACCAGGTAACGATCATCGCCCAACTCCAGCACTTCACTGGCGTATTTGTCCTCTAACACTTCGGCACTGAATGCCGCCTTGACCACCGCTGGATAGGCCGCGATGCCGGCTGTATCTGCGCGCGTAAAGGGCTCTGATACCTGAGCAGTCAACTGCAGGTCGTCGGCAATCTCTGCGAGGGTTTCAGCGTTGTAGCTTAACTCTTTTAACTTAGCGAGCTTCTCGACCAACCAAACATCGGTGAGCTCTGCGATCAATTCTTGTTCAATACGGCCTCGCTCAGTGTCGAAGTCGACGCTCTGCTGCTGAATATCGAGCAATTTAATCAAGTGGGTGCCGCTTTCAGTCTCAATCGGGGCGGAGACTTCGCCGACCTGAAGGGCAGCCAGTGCCGCCTCGAACGCTTCTGGAAAGGTATCACCAGAGGTATAACCCAGATCGCCACCAAAATCAGCAGAACCAACATCCTCAGAGTACTCTTTGGCCAATTCGTCAAACGCCTGCCCCGCCTCTAACTTGCCATTTATCTCACTTAACAGCGCCGCATCAGGCTGTGACAGCAGTATGTGTGCTGCTTGGCGAGACGTGGTCGACTCCAGCGTTTCAAGCTGTTCGTCGTAGCGGGCTCTTAACTGTCCTTCGCTGATCTGTTGCTTCTCGCTGAAAAGGGTTGGGCTAAGTTCGATATAATCAACCACTACCTGCTCTTCGGCCATGTAGCGCTGTTTATTTGATTGATAGTAGTCTTCGATCTGCGTATCGCTCAGCTGCACTGTATCAATCGCAGCCTGCAGCGGCAGGGTCATATAATAGTAATCGCGCCGTTGCTCGGTAATGCTAGCCAACAGGTTAAGCTCACTTTTGGTAATGAAACTAGAGGCGTCAAAACCGCGGACATACTGCTCGATCAATAGATCGTCTTTTAGCATCGCCAAAAAGGTGCCGCTGGTGTATCCCTGATTACGGATAGTATAGAGATAGAGATCCTGATCGAAGCTGCCATCATCTGCCTGAAACGCTGGCGTTCCAAGTAGTAACTTGCTGGTGGTGCGTGGCGAGACGCCCATACCACCAGATTTCGCCGCCTGAGAGATAAGCTTGCGGCCAATAATTTGTTCAACCACCTGTGGGCGGATTAACTCATCGCTGAGTAGTGCCGCGTCGAGGCCTTCATTTTCACTGAGGATGCGTCGCTTTTCGTTGTTAATTGCCTGTTGCACACTTAGCTCTGTCACCTGTTCACCATTTACGATGACCGCAGTTTCAGACGCGCTACCAGATACAGACAGTGAGCCAATGCCAGAGAAAGCAAAGACTATCGCAATCAAGATTACAATCCCGAAAGCAATACCCTTCATATTATTTCTAAAACTGTCCAACATACGACTGTCCCTTCTTACGCTATCTGGTTGTTTATTTTATTAAAAAAGGCGCATCACCGATGCGCCTTTACCAAATAAAAAATCTTTTGGTGGTAACTTAATTAACAGCGTCCTTCAACGCTTTACCAGCTTTAAAGCTAGGCACATTGGCGGCTTTAATCTGGATCTCTTGACCGGTCTGTGGGTTACGACCTGCGCGAGCTGCACGATGCTTTACAGCAAAAGTACCAAAGCCCACTAGTGAAACAGCGTCACCATTTTTGAGTGATCCAGTTACTGCTTCAAGTGCTGAGTCAAGTGCACGTCCTGCAGAAGCTTTTGAGATGTCTGCGCCTGCAGCAATTGCGTCGATAAGTTCAGATTTATTCACGGTATTCCCCTTTTATTGGAGTTAGTATTTCCTAGTCAGATAGAAAGGCTTTTTTAGACCAAACTCAGTGTACGTAAGGTCTCAAGCTCAATCGTGGTTACGTTATACCAATAGCCATTTCACGGGTCAAGCACCGTTTGCCGAAATGGCTAAATTCTTTAACCCTAATGGGTGCTGGGCCTGGAGGACCGTTGATCAGGAACTTGGGGCGTACTGGCGCGATTAAATTCTTCTTCGCTCAAAGATTCCGGGCTGTGCTCTAGAGCAATGGCTAACACTTCGTCGATCCACTTCACCTGACAGATCGTAAGATCTGCCTTGATGTTGTCAGGTATCTCCTTCAAATCACTACCATTATCGTCTGGGATAATGACCGTTGTGATGCCGCCACGGTGCGCTGCAAGAAGCTTTTCTTTCAAGCCACCAATCTTCAGGACCTGTCCGCGCAGTGTTATCTCACCGGTCATAGCAACATTTGCCTTAACGGGTATGCCAGTCAAAACTGATACTAGCGCCGTGCACATACCAACGCCAGCAGAGGGTCCATCTTTTGGCGTTGCACCCTCAGGCACGTGGATATGCAAGTCGTTCTCCTGATAAAAATCTCTGCGGATCCCAAGTGTCTTGGCGCGACTTCTGACCACAGTCAGAGCCGCTTGAATGGATTCCTGCATCACATCACCCAGTGAACCGGTCTTGATAACGCGGCCTTTACCAGGAATCGCTGCGGATTCTATCGTCAGTAGCTCTCCACCGACCTGAGTCCAGGCCAGACCTGTCACCTGCCCTATCTGGTTCTCAGCCTCGGCGCGGCCGTAATCAAAACGCCTAACCCCCAACAATGCTTCCAGCTGCTCAGGCTTGACCAAATCAGTAGACGCGGCGCCATCGCGAACGTGCTCCGTAACAATCTTGCGGCAAATCTTAGCAATGTCTCGATCCAGTCCACGCACACCCGCTTCACGCGTGTAGTATCTGATGGCATCCTGCAACGCCCCTTCGGTGATCTCTAATTCGCTGTCTTTCAACCCATTGGCTTTACGCTGTTTGGGTACTAGATATTTTTCAGCAATCGCAACCTTTTCACCTTCGGTGTAGCCAGGAATCCGAATAACCTCCATGCGGTCGAGCAGCGGACCGGGAATATTCATCGAGTTGGCGGTACAGATAAACATGACATCAGAAAGATCGTAGTCAACCTCCAGATAATGGTCATTAAAAGTATGGTTCTGTTCCGGATCGAGCACTTCTAACAATGCTGATGCAGGATCACCGCGCTGATCCATACCCATCTTGTCAATTTCATCGAGCAGAAACAGCGGATTTTTAACCTTCACTTTAGACAGCTTTTGAATCACCTTGCCTGGCAGCGAGCCGATATAGGTTCGCCGATGACCACGAATTTCTGCCTCATCGCGAACACCACCAAGACTCATACGCACAAACTGCCTGCCGGTTGCGCGAGCGATAGACTCGCCGAGCGAGGTCTTGCCGACGCCCGGAGGTCCAACCAAACAGAGTACTGGGCCCTTGAGTTTTTTAACCCGTTGCTGCACAGCGAGGAACTCCAAAATGCGTTCTTTCACCTCTTCCAGGCCATGATGGTCTTCATCTAGGGTCTGTTGTGCCTCAACCAAATTGTGTTTGATACGACTTCGCTTTTTCCAAGGAACGCCAATCATCCAGTCGATATAGTTGCGCAACACCGAGGCTTCGGCAGACATCGGCGACATCATCTTTAGCTTGCCGAGCTCCGATTTGGCTTTTTCTAGAGCTGCTTTTGGCATGCCTGCTTCATCGATTTTAATATCCAACTGGTCAATCTCTGACCCGCCGTCATCCATATCACCCAATTCTTTCTGAATAGCTTTCATCTGTTCGTTCAGATAGTACTCGCGCTGACTCTTTTCCATCTGCTTTTTAACACGACCGCGAATGCGTTGCTCAATCTGGAATAGATCAATTTCGGACTCCATCAGGCCCATTAAATGCTCAAAGCGCTCAGTGAGGTCAGCGACTTCCAAAACGTCCTGCTTTTGCTCAATACTCAAGGTCATGTGGGAGGCGATGGTATCAGCGAGGCGATTGGCATCCTCGATGCCGCTGACGGTGGCAATCACTTCTGCGGGAATTTTCTTGCTTAAATTGACATACTGCTCAAACAGCGACATTGCCGAGCGCGTTAACACTTCAGCCTCACGCTCATCGAGATCGCCATCTGCAAGCTCTTCAAGCTGCGTGTACATAAAGGCCTCGCCCTCGGCCGCATCTATCAGGCTGACGCGAGCCACGCCCTCGACCAGTACCTTGAGAGTGCCATCGGGCAATTTGAGCATCTGCAGTATTGTCGCTAGGGTGCCGACAGAATAGAGATCCTCAAGCGCGGGATTGTCATCCGCTGGATTGCGCTGGGCAACCAACACAACCTGCTTGTCATTTTCCATGGCATCTTCCAATGCCGTAATGGACTTTTCTCTGCCAACAAACAGAGGCACAACCATATGCGGATAGACGACGACATCGCGCAGCGGCAGCAGCGGATAAGTCATGTCTTGGGATTTAGTTGGATTAACGGCCATGGTTACCTCGAATTATCTGGAGCGGGGCTTCTCGCCCGGGTTGAGATGTATCTGCGGGGTCTTATTCACGCTACTAGTTTCGCAACGGCAGCAGAGCGACATGCAGATAGATCAATCTTGTCATGAGACTAGTGTTTTATATTGGGACTCGCAGAGCAAAAAACAACCTCCAGCCTATGCATAGTTGACCAAAATGTGCTTTTTCAGCCAAATGCCTCTTTTCAGGGTAATTTTGACGGGCATAAAAAAGGCGACTACAGTCGCCTTTTACAATCCTAGGGGGTGCCTACTAGATGTCTACTATTTGCCTACTATTTGCCTACTATTTGCCTACTAGAGAGCACCTAAGTGAGAAATCATCCCTCGTCGTTTGCCAGTTTCTGCTCATTTTTTTCATAGACCAAAAGCGGCTCATTTTCGCCATTGA
>JGI20156J14371_10003493_pt1 | contig 11662 bp, 10 predicted proteins | sample COG_06_FD_14371 | JGI IMG/M metagenome (IMG submission 14371)
GTTTGACGGCAGTATCCCAGCTTTTACGAGGAGAATAGGCATTCATAGCTTTTTTCAAGCTAAAATAGGATGATTTTTAAAATAGGATAAAGTAAGGGTACGCTACTAATGCAATAAGTGAAACTACTAGAAATAAAGAAAGAATATGTAATTCTTATAAAAATTTTTTAGCAGACAAGATTCCTTTGGTAGTTTGGTTTTTTTAGCTCAAATAAATTAATGTACAGAGTTTATATTTTTTACCTTTACTATGTGAATTTATTTAGTCAACATAAAGTTAATAATATCATTCCCTTTGATGGTGAAGCAGATTATCATGGTTTAGTTTTTTCTAAAGATGAGTCTGAACAATATTTAAAGATTTTATTTGAGGAAATACCCTGGAAAAACGACGAAGCTATTATTTTTGGTAAACATCATATCACAAAAAGAAAAGTGGCTTGGTTTGGTGACAAAGCCTATAATTACAAGTATTCTGGAATAACAAAGCAGGCACATCTTTGGACTCCGAATTTGTTGAGGATAAAACAAAAAGTTGAGGAGCTTTCCTCTACTACCTATAACTCTTGTTTGTTGAATTTATATCATGACGGAGCTGAGGGTATGGGATGGCATAGTGATGCTGAAAAAACACTTTTAGAAAATGGAACCATCGCCTCCATAACTTTTGGAGCTGAACGAAAATTTTCATTTAAACATAAAGTAACAAAGCAACGAGTAGATATTTTATTAGAAAATGGAAGTTTATTACTTATGAAAGGAACTACACAAAAAAATTGGCTTCACAGGCTTCCACCAACAAAAAAAGTATTTTCTCCAAGAATTAATCTTACATTTAGAACTGTAATTATATAAAGATTTGGCAAATAATCAAGATTCAACGAACCTCAATAAATTTATTAGCGCAACAGGAATCTGTTCTAGAAGAGAAGCTGAGAAATTGATTATTGAGGGACGAGTTACCATTAATGGAATTCCCACTAAACTAGGTAATAGAGTAGTAGAGGGTGATGATGTTAGGATAGACGGAAAACCACTAAGACCTAAACCAAAAACTCGTTATATAGCATTAAATAAACCTGTTGGTATCGTTTGTACTACAGACTCTAAAGAACGAAAAAATATTGTAAAATATATCAATTATCCGGAGAGACTTTTCCCAGTTGGAAGGCTAGATAAGCCCTCTCAAGGGTTGATTTTTTTAACCAATGATGGTGATATAGTTAATAAAATCCTACGAGCAGGGAATAATCACCAAAAAGAATATCTAGTTACAGTAGACATTTTAATTACAGAGGATTTTATTAAAAAAATGAGTAATGGAATTCCTATTTTAGATACCATTACTCAAAAATGTTTGGTGGAGAAAATAAGTAATTACCAATTTAAAATTGTACTTACTCAGGGTTTAAATAGGCAGATTAGAAGAATGTGTGAGTATTTAAATTATACAGTTAAAAAGTTAGAGCGAACTAGAATAATGAATGTAAGTTTACGTGGTTTGGCCTATGGAGAATGGCGAGAACTCACACCTAAAGAAGTTGATGAATTAAATCAAATCATAGCTTTCTCCTCAAAAACTGCTGAAGTTTCTATAGATGATAATAAAAAAAGAGAATTTGGAAGAAAGCGAAATCAATTTAAACGAAATAAAAGAAAATCTTAAGTTTCTTTTACAATACCTCATATTTCGTTTTATGTATCTTTGCAACCGATGAAATTTGAACTAAAGAGCCAAGACCCTAAGAGCAAAGCTAGAGCAGGAAAAATCACTACAGATCATGGAGTGATTGAAACGCCTATTTTTATGCCTGTAGGTACGGTAGGAACTGTAAAAGGTGTTCACCAAACAGAATTAAAGACAGAGATTAATCCTGACATCATCTTAGGAAATACCTATCACCTGTATTTAAGGCCTACTATAAAAATTTTGGAGCAGGCAGGTGGCTTGCATAAATTTATGAATTGGGATAGAAATATTCTAACAGATAGTGGTGGTTATCAGGTTTATTCATTATCGGGAAGAAGAAAAATTAATGAAGAAGGGGTAAATTTAAGAGTCACATAGATGGCTCTATGCATTTTTTTACGCCTGAAAACGTCATGGAAATCCAGCGAAGTATTGGAGCTGATATTATCATGGCTTTTGACGAATGCACTCCTTATCCGTGTGATTATAATTATGCTAAAAGATCCATGCATATGACACATCGTTGGTTAAAAAGATGTATAAATCACTTGGATAAAACACCGTTAAAGTACGATTACAATCAAACTTTTTTCCCAATTGTACAGGGAAGTACATATAAAGATTTGAGAAAACAATCTGCAGAATTCATTGCCTCTGTTGGAGCAGAAGCTAATGCTATTGGTGGTCTTTCTGTTGGCGAGCCAGCAGAAGAATTATATGCAATGACCGAAATTGTATGTGAAATTTTACCTGAAGATAAGCCCAGATATTTAATGGGGGTAGGAACGCCAATCAATATTTTAGAAAATATAGCTCTAGGAGTAGATATGTTTGATTGTGTGATGCCTACTAGAAATGCCAGAAATGGAATGCTTTTTACTGCTCACGGTAGTATAAATATTAAAAATAAAAAGTGGGAAAATGATTTTTCAGCTATAGATGATATGGGTATTACTTTTGTGGATACTCTTTATAGCAAAGCTTATTTAAGACACCTTTTTGCATCCAAAGAATTATTAGGTAAGCAAATCGCATCTATTCACAATCTAGGGTTTTACCTGTGGTTAACTAGAGAAGCAAGAAAGCATATTGTAGCCGGTGATTTTGCCGAATGGAAAGACAAGATGGTCAAGCAAATGAATAAAAGATTGTAGTGAAAAAATTAGACTGGTACATATTAAAAAGATACTTGGTAACCTTCATGTTTACCCTTCTTATTTTGATACCAATTGCAGTTGCTATAGATATTTCTCAGCGAGTAGATAAATTTTTAGCCCACAGTGATTTAACTGTAGACCGAATTATTGATGAGTATTATACAAACTTCATCATCTATTATGCCAACACATTTATGCCTTTGGCATTGTTTATTGCGGTTATACTATTTACTTCTAAACTTTCAAATAATACAGAGATTGTAGCCATGACTAGTGCTAGAATTTCATTTACTAGATTTCTTTATCCATATATGATTGGAGCTACTTTGGTAACACTAGTAGCTTTAGCGATGAATCATTATGTAGTTCCAAGCAGTAGTAAAGAAAGGAAACAATTTGAAAAAGAGTTTTTTGTAAGGAAGAAATGGAAAGATAATATAGTTGAAAATTTCAGTCTACAACTTAATGACAGTACTTACATGTATTTGAAAAGCTATAGTTTTAAATCTTCTCAAGGAAGTTATTTTTCCATAGAAAATTATAAAGGCATAGAATTAATTCAAAAATTAACGGCTGAAAATATTCGATGGATAGAAAGAGATAGCACATTTAAATTGACTAGATACAAACTACGTAAAATCTATAATGATAGAGACAGTATTTACGCAGGTATTACTATGGACACAACATTCTCTTTTACGCCAAAAGACTTTATGTATAAATCTGCTCTAGCTCAGGAAATGCCCTCTAATGAGTTGTCTGAGTTTATTAAAATATCAAAAAAAAGAGGAGTTAAAAATTTAAACGCCTATTTGGTAGAGCTATACAAGAGAACAAGTTTACCCATAGCATGTTATATTTTAACGATCATTGCTGTAGCGCTAGCTTTTAAGAAAAAAAGAGGAGGTATTGGAGTTAACTTAGGAATTGGAGTTACGATCATGTTTATTTATGTTTTCTTTTTAAAAGTTGGTGAGGTGTTAGGTGCTGTAGCTGGTGTAAATTCGCTTGTTTATGTATGGATTCCCAATTTCATATTTGGTCTATTAGCTCTTTATTTATATCTAAATGCTAAAAAGTAATTTAAAATATTATTTACATCTTCATTTAATTGTCTTTATATGGGGTTTTACTGCCATTTTAGGGAAATTAATATCCATAGATGCCATCCCATTAGTTTGGTACAGGATGCTATTAGCCTCTTTTTTTATTGCAGCCTATTTTTTGATAACGAAAAAGTCATTTGAATTAGACAAAAAGTCCCTATTCAAGTTTTTACTATCAGGTATCTTAATTGCACTCCACTGGATTACATTTTTTAAAGCCATTAAAGTTTCAAACGTTTCAGTAGCTCTAGTAGCTATGAGTACTGGTGCGTTTTTTACATCACTCATAGAGCCAATCTTTTTCAAAAGAAGAATTAAGGCAGTTGAAATAATCCTTGGCTTACTAGTTGTTGGTGGGTTATATATTATTTTTAGTTTTGAATCTCAGTATGCTCTTGGAATAGTATATGCATTAATTTCATCGTTTTTATCAGCATTATTTTCAGTACTTAACGGTTTGTTTGTTAGAAAACACAGTGCATCTATCATTTCATTTTATCAATTATTTTTTGGAGCACTTTTTATTACAGTTTATTTGTTTTTTAAGGGATCTTTTACAATTGATTTTTTTGTTTTAGGAAATTTTGATTGGATATATCTATTTATTTTGAGTAGTATTTGTACTGCATATGCATTTATAGTTTCAGTAGATGTTATGAAACACCTTACTCCTTACACTGTTGTTCTTACTGTAAATTTAGAACCTATTTATGCAATTATTTTAGCATTAATTATTTTTGGTGAAAGCGAAAAAATGAATACGGAATTTTACTTAGGTGCATGTATCGTTTTGTTAGTAGTATTGGTTAATGCTATCTTAAAAAACATGAAAGGTGTTCTAAATAAACTAGACAAACTAAAACAATCAAAAAAATAAAAATCATTGTAAATTGACTCATTTTTTATAGTAATTTTGTATCATTGTCTATCGATTTTAAATCATCGATTTTATAGAAAACAAATAACCAAATCATGGAATATTTAGACTTCGAATTACCTATTAAAGAATTGAAGGAGCAGCTGGGAAAATGTTATGAAATAGGGGTTGATAGCGATGTTGATGTAATAGCTACTTGTAAGAAAATTGAAAAGAAGTTAGAAAAAACTAAAAAAGAGATCTACAAAAATTTAACTCCTTGGCAAAGAGTTCAGTTATCAAGACACCCTAACAGACCTTATACTTTAGATTATATCAAAGCAATTTGCGGAGATACCTTTATGGAATTACATGGAGACAGAAATGTTAAAGATGACAAGGCTATGATTGGTGGTTTGGGTAAAATAGGAGATCAGTCTTTTATGTTTATTGGTCAGCAAAAAGGATACAACACAAAAACACGTCAATACAGGAATTTTGGGATGGCTAATCCTGAAGGGTATAGAAAAGCACTTCGTCTCATGAAAATGGCTGAAAAGTTTAAAATTCCAGTTGTTACATTATTAGATACTCCAGGAGCTTACCCAGGATTAGAAGCAGAAGAGAGAGGGCAAGGAGAAGCGATTGCTCGAAATATTCTAGAAATGACCCGTTTAAAAACACCTATAATTACCATTGTTATCGGTGAGGGAGCTTCAGGTGGAGCACTAGGAATAGGTGTTGGGAATAAAGTTTTTATGATGGAAAACACTTGGTATACTGTAATTTCTCCTGAATCTTGTTCGTCCATTTTATGGAGAAGTTGGGAGTATAAAGAGCAGGCAGCCGCTGCTTTGAAGTTAACTGGTGATGACATGAAAAGGTTAAAATTAATTGATGGAATTATCAAAGAACCTGTTGGTGGTGCACATTCCAATAGAGAAGGAGCTTTTGAAGCTGTAAAAAATACGATTCTAACTTCATTTGAAGAACTTAAGGATTTATCAGAGAAAGAGATTGTATCTACTAGAATGGATAAGTATGCTCAAATGGGGGTTTATAAAGAATAATGAATTACATATAAACAAAAAAAGTCGAAATTTATTTCGACTTTTTTTGTTTTAAATTCCTGGTAATCCAACTAATAACTCTCTCAATGCCGGGTCCGCTGGACTTTTGGCATTGCTATCTATTAGGTTTCCTTCAGGATCTATTAAGATAAATCTAGGGATACTGGTAATCATATATTCTCTAGAAAATCGTGCATCATCTTTACCTGCCCATAATTGATACCCAGAAAGGTTTCTTTTTCTAACCATGGTTATCCATTTATCTCGAGCTTTTTCCCAACTTCCATTAGATCGTCTGTCATCATCTGTGGATATACTCACAAAAGAGATGTTTTTATCTTGAAACTCTTTTTCTAATTTTTTTAAATAAGGAAATTGAGCAATACATGGTCTACACCAAGTAGCCCAAATATCTATATAAACATACTTTCCTCTGAAGTCTGAAAGCGATGAGGTATTTCCATTATAATTTTCATAATTAGAAAAATCTGGAGCTTTATTTCCTTTTTTTAATTTTTCTTCAGTTCTTCTTTGTTGCAATATACGAGCATGCATTTGATCGTAATTATCTAATAATTTGTCAAAAAAAGTATTGTTTTGAGTATTAGATTCTTCTAGCATACTGTCATTTGCATTTGGATATAAAGCAGCTATACTGTCCATTCCATTTTTGAAGAAATTTATTTTGTTTAAAAAAGCTTCTTTCTCTAACATTACAAACCCCTCAATACTTCCTGCAGTTAATCCAAAATTGTACCTATCAATAAAAAGATTATTACTATCTGCCCCTTCATCGTTTCCTCGATAGTTAAAACTTGTAAAAAAAATTGAAGCATTACCAGTTAACTTTAAATGGTATCCATTTTTTAAAAAAACAATTCCTCTTCCACTGTTTGGAGAATATAGACTATATAAACTTGCTTCTGAAATTTTTAAGGTGTCTTTAAAACTACCGTCTTTAGAAATTGTAATAATTTTATTTAATCCGTTACCTGTAATAGTTAGGGTAGAATCTTTACTGTTATCTATGGCACCACTAAAAGTAATAAAACCGGAGGGGTGTTCTGATTTACAAGAGATTAGAAATGTAATAAACAGGATGAAAAACGAACATCTTTTCATTAATTTAATTTGAAAATTTGTTCAAAGATAATAACTATTAAATTAGAAAAATTGTTAAATTTTGTTGCATAATCAACATCGATTGTAGACTTTTACATATAGAAGCACACTGTATGGATTTAACACATGAAATAGGCTCTAATCCGCTAGATCTTAGTATTATACAAGACATTTTAAGACAAGACAAAAAATTAGTACTTTCTTTGGATGCCGAGTCACGTATAAAAAAATGCAGAACTTATTTAGACACAAAAATAACAACTGCATCCAAACCCATTTATGGTATAAATACTGGATTTGGTGCTTTGTATAATGTAAAAATTAAGGGTGAGAATTTACAAAAGCTCCAGGACAATTTAGTCATGAGCCACGCATGTGGAACAGGAGATGAGGTTCCTGATGAAATTGTAAAACTGATGTTGTTGTTAAAAATACAATCATTAAGTTATGGTCATTCAGGAGTTCAGCTTGCAACGGTAAACCGGTTGATTAATTTTTATAATAGTAATATTTTTCCAGTAGTTTATGAACAAGGTTCTCTTGGTGCCTCTGGTGATTTATCTCCTTTAGCTCATTTAGCCCTGCCATTAATTGGATTAGGAGAGGTTAAATATAATGATCAACGGATTTCTGGAAAAGAGATTCTAGATCGTTTTAATTGGGAAAAAATTAATCTTCAATCTAAAGAAGGTTTAGCGTTATTAAATGGAACCCAGTTTATGACAGCTTATGGAATTTATAACTTAATAAAATCTCATAAACTATCATACTTGTCAGATTTAATAGCAACTATTTCTTTAGAAGCTTTTGATGGTAGAATAGATCCGTTTAATGAATTGGTACATTTAGTTCGCCCACACAGCGGTCAATTAAAAACAGCTAAAAGAGTTGAAGAATTTTTACAGGATAGTCAATTAATTAATCAAGACAAGCAGCACGTTCAAGATCCATATTCATTTCGTTGTGTCCCACAAGTTCACGGGGCAACAAAGGACACTATTAAATTTGTTACAAATACGTTTTTAACTGAAATTAACTCAGTGACTGACAATCCTAATATTTTTGTTGAAAAAGATCAAATTATTTCTGGTGGAAACTTTCATGGTCAACCATTAGCATTAACCCTAGATTTTTTAGCCATAGCTATGGCAGAATTAGGAAATATTTCAGAACGTAGAACGTATCAATTAGTATCAGGACACAGACATTTACCGCCCTTTTTAGTTTCTAAGCCAGGACTAAATAGTGGCTTTATGATACCTCAATATACTGCAGCAAGCATTGTAAGTCAAAATAAACAATATGCAACCCCAGCAAGTGTAGATTCTATAGAGTCAAGTAATGGTCAAGAAGATCATGTAAGTATGGGAGCAAATGGAGCTACTAAATGTAAAAAAGTAGTTGATAATATTCAAACTATTTTAGCCATAGAATTGTTTACAGCCTCTCAAGGCTTATCATTTAGTAACTTGAAAAGTTCTCCATTTTTAGAATCGTTTATAGCTGCATTCCGAAAGGAAGTAACATTAGTTAAGGAAGATAGAGTAATGCATGAAGACATTATGAAATCCTCTTTGTTTATTAATTCATTAGAAATAGATACTAGTGAATTGTTCTAGGCATTATTTTATTAATTCTAATTCAAAAGAACAAGGAGCTACTAGTTTGTAAAACTAAAAAACCCAAACAATATGTTTGGGTTTTTGTTTACTCTTTTGCTTCAGTCTTTTTTTCTTTTACTTTTTCGCCTTTTTTAATTTTTATGGTTAGCTCGTTTTTTTTATCGTCTAAATCCATGAAAATTGTATCGCCTTCTGCTAACTTAGAATTAACAATTTCTTCAGCTAGAGCATCTTCAATATATTTTTGAATGGCTCTTTTTAAAGGTCTAGCTCCATACTTTTTATCAAATCCTTTGTCAGCTATGTAATCTTTTGCTTTGTCGCTTAGCTTTAGTGTATAGCCTAAATCAAGTATTCTGTTAAGTAATTTATCTAGTTCTATGTCTATGATAGAATGAATGTCTTGTCTTTCTAATGTATTAAAAACAATAATATCATCAATTCTGTTCAAAAATTCTGGTGCAAATGATTTTTTTAAGGCACCTTCTATAATTCCTTTTGCATGTTCATCGGATTGATTTTTTCTGGCAGCAGTTCCAAATCCAACACCAGAACCGAAATCTTTAAGCTGTCTAGCACCAATGTTAGAGGTCATGATAATGATCGTGTTTCTGAAATCAATTTTTCTACCTAGGCTATCTGTAATATGTCCATCGTCTAAAATTTGTAATAACATATTAAAAACATCTGGATGTGCTTTTTCAATTTCGTCCAATAATACTACTGCATAAGGTTTTCTTCGAACTTTTTCTGTTAATTGACCACCTTCTTCATACCCAACATAACCAGGAGGTGCTCCAATTAATCTTGACATAGCAAATTTTTCCATGTATTCACTCATGTCAATTCTAATCAAGGAATCATCAGAATCAAATAATTCTCTAGCTAGTACTTTGGCTAATTGAGTTTTACCCACACCAGTTTGTCCTAGAAAAATAAAAGAGCCTATAGGTTTATTAGGGTCTTTTAAACCAACTCTATTTCTTTGAATAGCTTTTACAACCTTCGCAACAGCTTGGTCTTGACCTACTACTTTTCCTTTAATCATTTGAGGGAGTTCTCCGAGTTTATGACTTTCTGCCTCCGCGACTCTATTAACAGGGATTCCTGTCATCATAGAAACTACCTCTGCTACATTGTCTTCAGTTACAAGTTCTCTGTTTAATTTAGAATCATCTTCCCATTGTTGTTGAGCAGAATGTAATGCAGCTTCAATGTTTTTTTCATCATCACGAAGTTTTGCAGCTTCTTCGTATTTTTGACCATTTACTGCTTTTGTTTTACTGCTTCTAATATTTTCTAGTTGCTTTTCTAGTTCAAGAACTTGCTCAGGCACTACGATGCTTGTGATATGAATTCTAGAACCTGCCTCATCTAAAGCATCGATGGCTTTATCGGGCAAATATCTGTCTGTCATATATCTATTTGTTAATTTAACACAAGCCTCAATAGCTTTGTCTGTGTAATTTACATTGTGATGAGACTCATACTTTTCTTTAATATTGTATAATATTTGAATAGTTTCCTCTACACTGGTTGGATTCACAATTATTTTTTGAAATCGTCTTTCTAGAGCACCATCTTTCTCAATATTGGTTCTGTACTCATCTAAAGTAGTGGCACCAATACATTGTATTTCACCTCTTGCCAAAGCTGGTTTTAACATGTTAGATGCATCTAAAGATCCTGTGGCGCCTCCAGCCCCAACTATGGTGTGAATTTCATCAATAAACAAAATGATATCATCATTTTTTTCCAACTCATTCATCAAAGCTTTCATTCGCTCTTCAAACTGTCCTCTATATTTTGTTCCAGCTACTAAACTGGCTAAGTCTAGAGAAACAATTCTTTTATCAAAAAGGATTCGAGATACTTTTCGATTAACAACTCTGATAGCTAATCCTTCAGCTATGGCAGATTTACCAACACCTGGTTCTCCAATTAACATGGGATTATTTTTCTTTCTTCTGCTTAAAATTTGAGAAACACGTTCAATTTCTTTGTGTCGCCCAACTACAGGATCTAATTTGCCAGTTTCAGCTAAAAAAGTTAAATCTCTTCCAAAATTATCTAGAACTGGAGTTTTAGTTTTTTTGTTTGTTTTCCCCTTTTGTGATTGATCATATGGGTTCGATTTTTCTGAAGCAAACTCACCCTCATCCGAGGAAGGTGTTTCAGCTATTGGATTAGATGGTAAGATGTCATGATTAGTGTCAGTGTGAAGTTCTTTGTAAAGAGCTTTTGCTTGATCGTAATCAACATCGTATTTATTTAAAAGTTTTGTAGAGGGGTCATTTTCATTTCTTAAAATACACAATAACAAATGAGCTGTGTCAATGGCTTCACTTTGATACAATTTTGCCTCTAAAAAAGTAGTCTTTAGTGCTTTTTCAGCTTGCCTTGTCAAATGGAGGCTTTTTTTCTTATTTCCTTCAAGAATACTTGGAGCTGCTGGATTTAGTATTTCAAGTTTTTTTCTAACTAAATTTAAATCAATCTCTAATGTTAGTAATATTTCTATTGCTTTTCCGTCTCCCTTTCGAATTAATCCAAGCAGTAAGTGTTCAGTGCCAATGAAGTCATGACCTAATCTTAATGCTTCCTCTTTACTAAAAGTGATCACATCTCTTACCTTTGGTGAAAAATTATCGTCCATATATCGCCTTTTCTTTATTGTAAATTTAACCTTTTTTAGGTAATAAATCGCAAAAAGAGTGCCATCAATCATAAACTGACAATTTGACCTTAAAATACCGTCAGAAAGGCTTGTAAATCAAGGGTATAAATCGTGTTGAAATTTTATCAATAAATGTTAATAACTATGGGCTTTTCAAGTACTAATATCTTTGTCAAAAATAGGAATTATAGTATCTTGCTAATTGTAAAAAAATAAGTATAAAATAAACAATAAATACAAGGTATGGCAGAGGGAGAAAAATTGATTCCTATTAACATAGAAGAGCAGATGAAATCTGCATATATTGATTATTCAATGTCCGTGATAGTTTCCAGAGCATTGCCTGATGTAAGAGATGGTTT
>JGI20156J14371_10003495_pt1 | contig 11658 bp, 11 predicted proteins | sample COG_06_FD_14371 | JGI IMG/M metagenome (IMG submission 14371)
TGCAATTGAGCTCATCTAAAGGCAAATAATGCCACATATTCATTGACTCCAAAAAGCCATGAATGAATACACAAAGAGGTCCAGAACCTGAAATCTTATAGTTTAACAAAAACCTATTATTTAGAATTCATGACATCTTCAATCTCCTCTACCTCAAGAGGAATATCAGCCATTAAATTAAATGGAGCCCCACTTTCCTGAACGACTAGGTCATCCTCAAGTCTGATTCCCAAACCTTCTTCTGGAATATATATTCCAGGTTCACAGGTAAAAACCATCCCTGCCTCGATAGGGGCATTCCACAACCCAACATCATGCGTGTCGAGACCAATAAAATGGGACGTTCCGTGCATAAAATACTTTTTATATGCTGGCCAATCTGGGTTTTGATTTTTAATGTCATCTAGAGTTATTAAACTCAAATTGACCAATTGCTCTTCCATGAGGTGACCAACCTGTTTGTGATAATCTGCCATCATTATACCTGGTAGTAATAGTTTTTCAGATTCTTTCTTTACATGCAGTACAGCATTATAAACATCTTTTTGACGTTCGGAAAAACGACCACTCACAGGAATGCATCTGGTTAGATCAGACGCATAATTGGCATACTCCGCACCAACATCCAATAAGATTACATCACCAGCCAAGCATTCTTGATTGTTTTCAATATAATGCAACACACATGCATTTTTTCCAGATGCGACGATTGGGGTATAGGCAAACCCCTTTGAAGAATTCATTAAAAATTCATGAACAAGCTCTGCCTCAATATGATGCTCCCAAACACCTGGTTTTATGAATTTCAGCAATCTGTTAACTCCTGCCTTAGTGATGTCACACGCCTTTTGCATCAATTCAATTTCAATCGGATGTTTAATGGATCTGATTTTGTGCATAATCGGAGCGGACTTATAGGTTCTGTGCCCGGGATAATCCTGTTTCACTTTTTTAATAAACCGGTCTTCTCTTGTTTCAACCTCTGTATTCGCTCTTAAATGCTCATTGGTATTTAAATATATCCCATCAGCTTCAGCCATCATTTGCTTGAAAATCGTCGGAAAATCCTGAAGCCAATAAACCGTTTTAATACCCGAGACTTCAAACGCATTTTTTTTATCTAGCTTTTCACCTTCCCAAATCGCGATTAGTTCACTTGTTTCCTTTAAAAACAGAACTTCTTTGTGTTTGTCCGTTGATGCATCTGGAAATATAACCAGTATAGACTCCTCTTGATCAACACCGGATAAATGAAGAATATCACGGTGCTGCTGAAATGGCATGGTGCTATCTGCACTTATTGGGAATATGTCATTTGAATTAAAAACAGCCAATGACTTAGGCTCCATCCGCGAAACAAAATTCTTTCTATTGTTTATGTATAGACTGGCATCTATTCTTTGATATTTCATGAATATAATTTTTAGCTAATTTACCGAAAAAGGTCCAAGGTAGATACATGAACCTTAAAACAATTCAAATCGGATCGGCAGAAAAAAAATGTCACTATTGGTGCTTATGAATTAGGAAATCAAATATTTAAGGAACNTTACAGAAATCATACGAATCAGGGTATAAAAAGTACAAAAGAGTACCTGTAATGTAAATTTTTTTTATAACAAATGAACTTTTTAGTGCGCGCTTTGTTTAACTATCAAATCAAAAACTTAAACAAAATGAATAATTTATTACTTGCAGGCGATTTCAAAGAAATGTTGCCTAACGATTACGTCGGTTTTACATTCTTTGTAGGATGTATGGCCATGATGGCTGCTTCAGTCTTTTTCTTTTTATCAATGAACTCATTTGACCGTAAATGGAAAACATCTATTTTAGTTTCCGGTTTAATNACCTTCATTGCGGCGGTTCACTACTTCTACATGCGCGACTATTGGGGCGGATCAGTACATTTAGACGCAGACGGCGCGGTAGTAGGAAGTTCTCCCACCTTTTTCAGATATGTAGATTGGATTCTTACCGTTCCATTAATGTGCGTAGAGTTTTATTTAATTCTCAAAATAGCTGGGGCAACAAAAAAATTAATGTGGACACTAATTGGAGCCTCTGTTGTAATGCTTGTAACTGGATACTTCGGTGAAGCTGTTTATCAAGAAAATGCTGCATTGTGGGGATTAATTTCGGGAGCTGCATATTTTTACATCGTATATCTAATTATGTTCGGAGAAGCAAAAGAGCTAGCTACAAAAGCCGGTGGAAGTGTTCTTAGCGCGCACAATATGCTTGTGAAATTTGTGCTTATAGGTTGGGCCATTTACCCTCTTGGATACATGATCGGAACGGCTGATGGACAATGGTATTCCTTCATGGGAGACATTGGTATTGACATGAATGTTGTATACAACATCGGTGATGCCATCAATAAAATTGGTTTTGGACTTGTTGTATACAGTTTGGCTGTAGCTTCAACTTCTAAAGAGGCAGCTTAAGTATGTTTCTTTAAATTAATTTAGTTTAAAACGGGGCTTCGGTCCCGTTTTTTATTTGAACCAACTTGCGTATTTTACGTAATTTTTTGCAATTCTTTTAACCTCGCCCTCAAATAACTCTGGAGATAAACTCTTGACTTTTTTAGCTGGAACTCCAGCATAAATCGTCCATGATTCAACTTTTGTTCCTTCCAAAAGAACAGCTCCGGCAGCAATAATACAATTGGACTCAATTATGCAATTGTCCATTACAATAGAACCCATTCCAATGAGGACATCATCACCAATTTCACAACCATGTAACAATGCATTATGTCCAATTGAGACATTGTTACCTATATTCACTTTAGTTTTTTCAAATGTACAATGTATAACCGCGCCATCTTGGACATTCACTTGGTTCCCCATTCGTATTGAATTTACATCACCACGAACAACTGCATTAAACCAAATTGAACAATCGTTGCCCATTCGAACGTCTCCAACAACAGTAGCGTTCTCGGCCAGCCAACAGTTATCTCCAAATAATGGTGTGTTGCCTCTGCAAGACTTAATTAGTGCCATATTATACCTCGATTAACTCCAAATCAACCTGTCTTTTTCTTGGACTGACCTCATATATTCTAACTTTAACTCGGTCTCCAAAATTGTATTCTTTTTTGGTTTTTGAACCAATAATTCGAAATGAATCCTGATCAAAGCGAAAACGATCACCTGGTATCGCATTCATTGGAACCATTCCCTCACAATGATTTTCATCCATACGCACATACATCCCATGATCAGCAATACCGGAAATCACACCTTCAAATTCTTCACCTATAAATTCTTGGACAAACAAAGTGTGAAAATATTTTGTGGATTCTCTTTCTGATTCAGATGCTTTTTTCTCATTGCTTGAAATATGTTTACAGATTTGTTCTAATCCTTTATCAAATTTACTTCCTGATTTAGCCAGTTTATTTTCAAGCATTCGATGAATAATTAAATCAGCATAACGTCTTATTGGTGAAGTGAAATGAGTGTAATATGGAAAAGCGAGTCCATAATGACCTATATTTTCAACTTCATAAGTTGCTTTTGCCATTGATCTAATCGCCATAGACTGAATCATAGAATATTCGTTTTTTAATCGAATGTCCCCTAATAATTTATTAATGTTTTTCGATATGCTTTCGGGTTGAGTTAAGTCCACGCTATATCCAAATTTCTTAATGAAAACTGAAAATATATCCAGCTTAGCGGGGTCTGGCGTATCATGTACCCGATAGATACATGTTGACTTTTGCTCATTTTCAGTAGGTTTACCCAAAAACATCGCAACATGACGATTTGCCAACAGCATAAACTCCTCAACTAATTTGTGTGCATCTTTTGATGTTTTAATCAGGATTCCTTCAGGGAACCCATTTTCCCCTAATTTGAATCTCATCTCTTCTGATTCAATACTCAAAGCACCATTTTTCAATCTGCGTTTTCGCATTACCTTGGCAATCTTATCTAGAAGCTTTAGCTCTGAGGCGTGATCACCTCCATCACCCATTATGATATCTTGCGCCTCTTCATAGGTGAACCTCCTGTCTGAATGTATTACACCTTTACCATACCATTCTTTAAACACCTTTCCACTTTCATCCATCTCAAATACTGCAGAAAAAGTGTATTTATCTTCATGACGTAGTGAACAGGCTACATTCGATAATTGTTCAGGAAGCATTGGAATAACTCTGTCAACCAAGTAAACGGAATTAGATCTCTTTACCGCCTCTTTATCCATATGACTGTTTGGCTTTACATAATGACTGACATCAGCGATATGAACACCTATCTCAAGATTCCCGTTTTGTAACCGTTCTATAGAAATAGCGTCATCAAAATCTCTAGCGTCCAAAGGATCAATAGTAACGGTGAGGGTTTTTCTGAAATCTCGACGTCTCTTTATTTCGTCAGAATCTAATTCAATTTTCACATATTCCGCCTCATCGATAACTTCTTGAGGGAATTCTGGTTCTATTCCATGATTATATAAAATAGATAACATTTCTGCATCATTACTGCCCGACGCTCCAAGAACGGTGGACACCTCACCATAGGGAGTATTCGATCCCTTTGGCCATGCGGTTATTTTCGCCAAGACTTTTTGACCGTGCTTGGCACCATTTGTTTTGGATAATGGAATGATGATCTCCGTGCCCATTCTGTGGTTATCAGGTATAAGAATCGCATCTTTTCTGGCTATTCGTAATTCACCAACAAAAAGAACTTTGTCTCGTTTAAGAACCTCAACAACAACGCCTTCATCTCTAGATTTGCCTTCTTTGATTATTTTTATTCTTACCTGATCATTTTGAAGTGCTCTGTTTGTATTTGGAGGAGCAATATAAATATCTCTTTCTTGTCCATCCACAGAAACAAAACCTGCTCCTCTTTGGGTAATGTCTATTTTACCCTCTAAATATTGAGAATTCTGAAGACTTTTAAAGGTAAAATGATTAACTCTTTCGATTGAACCATGTTTTACAAGCATACTCAGCTCATCAAATACATTTTGCCTTGAATTCGGGTCGCGGGCATCAATAACTTGACAAATTTCTTTGTGGGTAAGCTGTTCTCCTTGATTTCGTTCAAAAACCTGAATCAATAAAGGTCTAATGGAATTTCTTTTAAAGCCTTTTTTTGAATGCTTTTTTCTGTTTTTTGACATATGGTAAAAGTAGACAATTAATTGTCAGTGTAGAGAAAATGTAAAAAGGGGAATAGGTTAATGTTTAACGATTACTTTACGCATAATCGACTTCATTCCTGGAATATCAAAAGAAATAATATAAATACCACTTTTAAATGATGATATATCTATCTTTTCAGAAGAAGAAACACTTTTTTGAACTACAAGATTTCCAAGTACATCAACCATCTTCATTTTGGCACCTTGAACACCGTTCATGGAAACCTGTATGAAATCAGACGCAGGATTTGGAGCAATTGATACTGAAACAGGTTCTGCAACCTCAAGACCTAAAGGATATTCAAACATTAAATCAACAGAGTCAATATAAAGGCTACCATTATAAGAAATGTAATAGCGGTAATGTCCAGTTCCGTATGATAAATCTTGAGGATCAATAGTTACTTTTAATTTCCCATACTCTCCTGCCCCAACAGAAAAAGAACCTGATGTTGGCGTTGTCCATGGATTTCCATTCATTTGACTAGAAGAATAACAAGTACCTCCAAAGGGATCTGTAGAATGACCCCAACACAAATTATCAGTCCATTCTGATGGCACATCCACCTGATATCGGGTTACTCTCCATGTAGCTGCCGAACCCTCATTATTAATGTCAAAGGAAATATCAACCGGATCTGCAGATGAAACAGTTTCGACATGTGTGCCCCCTGATATTACGTCAGAGCTGCCATTTATATTTATTGATGTTTGCGATGTAACCATAAATGGTATTAGCAAAAAGGATAATATGTATAGTTTTTTCATAATGTATTAACAAATATAAGTTTAATATATAAAATCACAAAATTTGAACAAATTCAGTGCCAAATACCAAACATTGTATTTTTGTTTACTTTTGGATTGGCATTCTATTTGCTAAGTATCAAATAAATATTAAAATATGAAATTATCCATTATCACATTATTTTGCTTTCTAGTTGGTTTTTCTTTTGGTCAAGAAGAGGCTGAGAAGAACATGAAAAAACTACCCTCTGTTGTTCTAAAAAACCTTAAAGGAAAATCTGTCAATACCTCAGAAATGGGCTTTGAAGGACCCGTAGTTATTAGCTTTTGGGCTACTTGGTGTTCTCCATGTAAAAAAGAGCTGAACACAATTCATGATTTATACCCAGATTGGCAAGATGAAACTGGTGTGACCTTAGTTGCGGTATCTATTGATGATGAAAAAACCAAAGCACGTGTTTCTCCTTATGCCAATGCAAAGGCTTGGGATTATGAAATCCTTTTAGATCCAAATGGCGACTTTAAACGTGCCATGGGTGTAAATAATGTACCTCATACGTTTCTAATTGATAGTGAAGGAAATATTGTATATTCACACAACAATTATGCGCCAGGTGATGAAGATGAGCTATATGAGCACATACTTGAGCTAGGCTCCAAATGATGTTTGCATGAAAATAAAGTTATTTCTTTTAGCTCCCTTCGTTTTGGGGGCTTCTTTTTTGTTTGCACAAGGAACTATAAGTGGGAACGCAGAAAGCACCTTCCAATATCTAAACGAAGACACCGTAATTGGAGCGAATCAGCCCCCCTCAAAGGGCTTAATCAATTCATACATGAATGTCTTTTACACCAATGGAAACTTCAAGGCGGGGATGAGGCTCGAGTCATACCTTCCCAGAATTCAAGGATATCCAAACAGGTTTGACGGAACAGGTTTAGGAATGCGTTATGTTGGATATGCAAATGATTTTGTGGATGTTACTTTGGGTTCATTTTATGAACAATTTGGTGCAGGGCTATCTTTAAGAGCATATGAAGACAGAGCTTTGGGTTATGACAACTTACTCGATGGTGCTCGAATCATTGTAAAACCGAGAAAAGGAATTGTATTAAAAGGGGTTTACGGATATCAAAGGTTATCCTTTCAAGAAGGACGAATTGTACATGGTGCAGGAATTGTTCGGGGAACGGACGCAGAATTTCACTTGAATGAGATTTTTAAAAAAATGGAAACCTCTTCTCTTGATTTAACACTCGGAGCGTCTTTTGTAAGTAAATATCAAAAAGACGATAACTCAACACTTGTTCTACCTGAAAATGTGGTCCTATGGCGGAAGAATCAAAATGCTTTACAAGAATATTTATTTTGACGGAGAGTACATCCAAAAAGAACAAGACCCTAGTAATGACAATGGTAACATCTACAATTATGGCCACGCAAGTGTTTTTAATTTAAGTTATACTCAAAAAGGATTAGGTATATTGATTTCGGGAAAATCAGTTGACAACATGAGCTATCGTTCTGATAGAACAAAAGACTTACAGGATGTATTTATCAATTACCTTCCTGCATTGAACAAAACGCATACTTATAATCTTGTGGCTACACTTTACCCGTATGCAACACAACCCGTCGGAGAAGTTGCTTTTCAGGCAGATGTGATGTACACTTTTTTAAGAAAAACCAAGCTTGGTGGTAAATATGGAACTACCATTGGTTTTAATTATTCCACAACTTATGAGCCAAAAAAAACATACAATTCGAACTACCCCTCTGACTCTACAGGAATCGCCTACAAATCGACTCCTTTTGTAATGAGTGATAGCCTATATTGGCAGGATATTAATTTTAATATTTCTAAAAAATTTAACAAAAAATTCTCTGGGGTATTGAGCTATTATAATATTCAAATCAATAATGATGTAGCAAAAATATCGAATGATGCACAAGGTGTTATTAATGCCCATATTGGTGTAGTTGAAATGCTCTTTAAATTAAAACCAAAACATTCCATTCGAACGGAAATTCAAGGACTATTCGTTCAAGATAAGGATGGAGTGATTAATGATAAGGGGAATTGGTTTACAGCACTTATTGAATACACCATTTCACCGAATTATTTTTTCAGCTTTATGAATCAATACAATTATGGGAATCCCGACAAAACCAAGCGTGTAAATTACCCAATTATGACTTGTGGTTACATTAGAGGTTCTACTAGATTTACTGTTTCATATGGCCGACAAAGAGCTGGCTTGTTCTGTGTTGGAGGGGTTTGTCGATTTGTCCCTGCCAATAATGGCCTCACCTTAAGTTTTACACAAAGTTTTTAATATGCGTTTATTTCTATTTATCTTTCTTTTTGGGTTTCTGATTTCCTCTTGCGATCATGTAAAAAACCCATACCCTGCTGAAGTAAATCTTGAATTAGACACCAATTTATATCCGGGTTTATGGTCTGACTATGAAAATAATGAATGGCCGACTTTTTCACAAAATACAAACACCAGTAAAAACGTCCTGATAGAGGATTTTACAGGACATAAATGTGTGTTCTGTCCTGCTGCTGCTGAGCTTGCTCATCAATTACATGAGGCAAATCCTTCAAGGGTGTTCACTGCATCAATGCATGCAGGTCCTGATGGGGTTGGTGATTTCCAGACCGTTTCTCCTCCAGACTATCCCCTAGACTTTACGAACCCTGAAGGTGTTGAAATCGGTATATATTTCGGAGAAAATGATGGTGGCTTTCCTGGAAACCCTCGCGGAACCGTGAATCGATTTAACAATGGTACTGTTTTTCAAAGTCCAACGCAATGGACCAGTATGGTTAGTGATCAATTGAATTCAACTAATCTGAAAGTGAATATTCAATCCTCTCTCAATTATTATCCAGAAACAAAAGGTGCTTTTTTACATGTTGAATTAGACCCTATTGATCAAGGTGTAACTTCGAAGCTCGGCATTGCCGTTTACTTGATTGAAGACTCCTTGGTTGGCGATCAAAAAATGAGCGACAATTCCCATAATTCTAGCTATACCCATAGAGATATTCACCGAGGAAATTTAAACGAAATGGCTTTTGGCCGACCAGTCTCGAGTGATGATTTAATTGGAGAAAATTATTATATAAATTATAGCTTCAACGTTCCAAATCAATTGGACGGACAGTATAATGCCTCTAATATGCATTTATTGGTATACGCATTCAATACAGAAACTTGGGAAATCTACCAGGTGGTTAAACAGAAAATCAACCCTTAACGGAGTTTAACTATTTTTTAACGTTTGAGGTCGGGTTTCTTTCTTTTTTGTTTTTTTAAAAGCATATATTTGAGTAGATATAATTACTATGGCTCTTAGACAACAATTTTCTCAAAAGCTCGAACAAAGACTGTCTCCTCAACAGATTCAGCTAATGAAGCTATTGCAAGTCCCCACTATGGAGCTGGACCAACGAATCAAACAGGAGATTGAAGAAAACCCTGCCCTTGAGGAAGGAAAGAACTTGATGATGATGATTTTTCTAACGAAGATTCCTTTGAAGAAGGTGAAGGAGAGGAGTTTGATATCTCTGATTATCTTGATGATGATGTGGCGGATTATAAAACCAAATCAAGTAATCATTCTAAAGATGATGATGATAAAGTAATCCCCTTTTCAGGGGGTCATACATTTAGAGAAAAGCTATCTGAACAGCTTCAGCTTTTTCGTTTAGATGACAACCAAAAAATCGTTGCAAGCATCCTTATCGGAAACCTTGATGAAGCAGGTTATTTAAATAGAGACATTGAGGCAATTGTTGACGATCTCGCATTTTCTATGAACATCCAAACCACAGAGGAAGAGGTGGTTGAAGTATTAAAAATGATACAAGATCTAGATCCCGCTGGAATTGGAGCAAGGGATCTTCAGGAATGCCTATTGATTCAAATTAACAGAAAACAAGACGGAAATATTTCTAGATATACGGCAAAAAAAATCTTAGAGAATCATTTTGAAGAATTTACAAAAAAACATTATGATAAAATTTCAAAAAAACTAGAGATAAACGATGAAGACCTGAAAGAGGCGATAGAGGAAATTCTTAAATTAAATCCAAAACCTGGTGGCTCATCAAAAGGATCAAGTAAAAATTTCCAACAAATCATTCCAGATTTTATTATATCTGAAAATGAGGGGAGATTAGAGCTCTTATTGAATTCTCGAAATGCTCCAGAATTACGAATTAGTAGAGAATATGAAACCATGCTACGTTCTTATTCTGAGGGTGCAAAAACCTCAAAATCAGAAAAAGATGCCGTGACCTTCGTTAAACAAAAACTTGATAACGCCAAATGGTTCATAGATGCTATCAGACAAAGACAGCATACTTTATTAATGACAATGACCGCAATTATGCAATACCAAGAGCAGTACTTTATCTCTGGTGATGAAACCAAGCTAAAGCCCATGATCTTAAAAGATATTGCAGACATCGTTAACCTGGACATCTCAACGGTTTCTCGTGTTGCTAATAGTAAATTTGTTCAAACTCACTTTGGAATTTATTCTTTGAAGTATTTTTTCTCTGAATCATTATCTACAGAAAGTGGAGAAGAGGTTTCTACACGAGAAGTGAAAAAAATATTATCTGATGCCGTTGATTCAGAAAACAAAAAATCACCCCTTACTGACGAAAAACTCATGAACCTATTAAGGGATCGAGGATATAATATTGCAAGAAGAACTGTCGCCAAATACAGAGAACAGCTTAATATACCTGTAGCCAGGATGAGAAAAGAATTATGATCATTCGACTTGGAAATTTCATTTCTTGGTTATTCTTGCCCTTGTTTATTCCGGTCATTGCATTGGCTCTAACCTTGTATATCCCTTCGGAAGAGAAAAACCTAAGTCATCCCTCTTTATATCTATTAGATAAAGATTTTAAAGATCAAATTATTTTTCTATTCTTTGTTTTCGGTACACTTGCTCCTGGTATTTCATTTCTTTTAATGTTCAGAAGAAAACTCATATCAACCCTTGAAATGGATAACCGAACTGAAAGAACTGTTCCATTACTTATCGTTTTTTCTTATTGCCTCATACTCTTTCTCTTGTTCTTTATAAAAGCACCTGACGGAGTATTGCCCATATACATTTACGCGATACCTTTATCTGGAGTTATATTGTCTTTGATTTTTTTATTAATAAATAATTGGACAAAAATTTCTTTGCACGCAGCTGGAGGAGGTATGATAACAGGTTACTTATGTGCCTTTTCGGCACAACAAATTACTTTTAATTATTTGTTGATTCTATCCTGTTTTTTGATTTCAGGATTAATCATGTCTGCTCGACTCGCACTGAACAAACACACACCATTTCAGGTATATTTGGGTTGGATTTTAGCTTTCGTTATTACATTCTACTGCAATTTCTATTATCCTTTTAACCTATTCTAAGAGTTTATTGATCCACTCCAACTCATAACTAAAGACTTCCTCTTGTTCCGGTTCATTATGTAGCTCATGATAGAGTCCATTCCAAAGCTTTAATTTGACATTCTCTTTGGCATTTGTAGCAAAAGCCTTACTTCCCTCTGGAGAAGTGAGGCGATCATCAGAACCATGCATTATNAGCAANGGTATNTTTATTTCTCCAGCATGATCAATTGCATATTGACCTGCAAAATGGACATTCACAAAAAATGCTGAAGTAATCCTATCATGAACCAACTCATCATCCTCGTA
>JGI20156J14371_10003506_pt1 | contig 11627 bp, 12 predicted proteins | sample COG_06_FD_14371 | JGI IMG/M metagenome (IMG submission 14371)
TAAAATCGTGGAGGGGCTTGGAGATCGTTTGCGACTTTCCACTCCCATTCGTTCCGTTGAACGTTCTGAAAATGGGGTTACCCTTAGCCTGCCGGATGGAAGCACCCAATGGTTCGACCAAGCCATCCTTGCCTGCCATGCTGATCAATCCTTGAAAATACTCGATGGTGCGGAGAGTGAAGAGATCGAACTTTTGCAGAAGTTTCCCTATGAACAAAATAAAGTCTGTTTACATTCAGACGATCGGTTACTCCCCCGTCGCACTTCTGCCCGAGCAAGTTGGAATGCTTACCTGCCTAAAGAAAAAAAAGACCATTCCGTAGTCACCTACGACATGAACATTTTACAAAGCCTGCCAACCAAAGAGCCCTTTTGCGTATCACTCAACCAGGAATCCTCCATCGATCCATCCTTACGCCACGCAGATTTCACTTTCGAACACCCCACCTACCATCCCGGCCGTAAGTCCGCTCAGGCCATGCATTCCTCCTTTATCCAGCGTCGGGGAATATCCCTTTGCGGGGCTTATTGGGGCTATGGGTTTCATGAAGATGGATTGGCCAGTGCTCTTCGGGTGTGCCAATCATTTGGCGAAGAATTGGGATGAATAGTTGTCTGTATTTTGGGGAGGTATCTCACCACCGAAAATCTCCCAAAAAGCATGATTTAAGCTACCAAGTATACATGGGTCATCTCTTTCTTGATGAATTGGCAGATATATTTACCGGGCGTTTCTTTTGGTCGGTCGACTGTTCTAACCTCGGATGTTTCTTTCGATCAGACTATCACCGCCCCGAAATTCCTGATCTTTCCAAAGCGGTAAGGAATACCATGTCCGAACAGTTAAACAAGGAATTTTCCGGTCCGGTATCGATCATTACTCACTTGCGCACCTTTGGATACTGTTTCAATCCGGTAAGTTTTTATTTTTTATGGAATGAAGAAAAAACCAAACCGGTCGCGATGATGACCGAGATTACCAATACTCCATGGGGAGAATGTTATGCCAAGTGCTTTGCCTGGGAAAGTGAAGCGGAAAATAGCCGGATGGACTACGAATTTCGCAAGGAATTTCATGTCTCTCCATTTATTGGTATGGAGGTCGAGTACGACTGGCGCTTTTGTTTACCCGCCGAACGTTTCCAGGCGGACATGATATTACGGGAAAAAGAAAAAACTTTTTTTACCGCTCACCTCCAGCTTAGCCGGCGTCCNCTAAACGGACGGAACCTCGCTTGGGCACTGGTCAGGTTTCCATTTATGACCCTGAATGTAGTTCGGGCAATTTATTGGAATGCATTGCTCTTGCGACTCAAGGGTTGCCCTTTTTATCCACACCCCAAACATTTGTCTGATCCTTCTTAGTTGATGAAAGCAAGCGCCCCCGCCTCGATTTCCCCGCCCCTTCGCTCGACCGGCGAAGACTTTGGACTGTTTGGACGTCTACTGCTCAAACAATTTGCCAAAATTAAACAGGGTCGATTGATTCTTGAATTTTCCGNTCGCGAACATGTCTTTGGAGATNGCCAGGCATCCTCCCCCATAAACATAACGGTATTAAATCCGGTATTTTTTCGCAAAGCCTGCCTTGGTGGTTCCCTTGGTGTGGCCGACAGTTATTCAGCGGGCGACTGGGAAACCAATGACCTGGTCGGTTTGTTCCGTTTATTCTTACAAAACTTTGAAGTGATGGACGACCTGGAAGGCGGTTGGGCATCCCTACTGAACAAGCTTGCCCGCTGGGGATATATGATCGGGCAAAAAAACACCGTCAAAGGAAGCCGGCGGAACATCGCCCTGCATTACGACTTGGGCAATGATTTTTATAAGCTCATGCTCGACCCGACGATGACTTATTCCTGCGGTATCTTCGCCTCCGAAGAAACCACCCTGGAAGAGGCATCCCTTGCTAAGTACGACCGCATCATCGAACAGCTTGATATTAAGGACGGGCAAAAGGTGTTGGAAATCGGATGTGGATGGGGAGGCTTTGCTAAACGCCTTCTCGATACCACCGAGGCCATTTGGACGGGTACCACAATTTCCAAAGAGCAGCATGCTTATGCCCGAAAAGTGATCAAGGAGTCTGGCCATGCCGATCGGGCAAATTTGCTCATGGATGACTATCGTACTCTTAGCGGTTCCTACGATCGCATTGTCTCCATCGAAATGATTGAAGCGGTGGGTCATGAATATTTACCCACTTACTTCTCCAAAATTTCCGACCTTCTTGCTCCGGACGGAGCCGCTTTGGTTCAGGCAATCACCATGCCTGACCACCGCTATGATCAGTATTTAAAAGAAGTAGACTACATACGAACCCGGGTATTTCCCGGCAGTTGTGTACCATCTGTATCTGCAATGATCTCAGCGGTGTCCAAAAAATCCGACCTCCGACCCACCGGGGTGCAGGATATTGGATACCATTACGCCCGTACTCTGCGGGAATGGCGCCTGCGCTTTGTCGAAAATGAGGAAGAAATCAAATCCCTAGGCTACGACGATTCATTCCGACGTGCATGGATCTATTACCTTTGCTACTGTGAGGCAGGCTTTGAGGAAGGGTATACCGGAGACATCCATTTGCTTTTAACCAAACCAAATTGCAAAGTGGGCAAAGGGTTTCCGCAATGAATAAACCTCCAAACTTCCTTATCGATTTAGTCGTCTTTCAAGTCGCCTGGTTTGCATGTGTTCTCGGATCGGCAACCGAATACTCATTTCTCTTGCCCTTTGCTGGATTTCTTTTCGTCCTTTGCCGGATTGCCACGACCCAGCGTTTCCGTTCATCCTTTCCTTTTCTTCTCGCTTCGGTCGCACTGGGCATGGTTGGAGATTCCCTGCTTGTTCACTTGGAAATGCTCGCTTTTTATGCCGACCCCACAGTGGGCGGTGCCCCACTATGGATGATTTTTCTCTGGGCCAATTTCGGGCTTATGCTCAGGCCCTTATTTTCCTGGTTCCTGCAAAATAATTCCCGATGCCTGATCGGATTTGGTCTTGGCGGATTGATCGCTTATGCCTCCGGTTGGCAACTTGAACGCCTCGCTTTTACCTCCGACTGGATATCTGCCCTCGCCATCGCAATGGAATGGGCAATCGCCGGACTGATCCTCCGACAACTTCACCATAAGTACCGAAATATTCATCAATGAATAACCTGGATCTTTTGCTCTATGGACAGGCAGGAGCATCGGTGGTGATGCTCATTGGTTGGTTAATCGCCCTATTCATTCGTAACACTTCTTATGTTGATGTGTTATGGGCCTATGGTGTGGGCGTACTTGGCTTGGTTTATCTCTTTTTCATTCAGGATGAATGCCACCCCGCCAGGCATGCCCTACTCCTCGGACTGCTCGGAGTATGGTCAGCCCGTTTGGGCACCCATCTGCTTCGAAGGTGCTGGGGGAAACCGGAGGATGCACGGTACGCATACCTGCGCGATTACTTGGGCAAAAATGCAAACTTCGGATTCTTTCTCTTTTTTCAGGTGCAAGCATTTTGGATCGTTTTATTTGCCAGCCCTTTTCTCATCCTCGGACGGAATTCGTCTGACCTCGCCTGGTTTGATCACCTGGGCATGTTTATTTGGATTTTAGGATTTGTAGGGGTCAGCTTGGCGGATAAACAATTACGCCTTTTTAAAAACACCCCCGGACGTTCTCGCGATGAAGTTTGCGATTCCGGGCTATGGAAATATTCACGACACCCCAATTATTTTTTCGAATGGATTCTTTGGCTGGGCTACCTACCCATGGGAATACTCTCTACCAATGGTGCCTGGTTATGGATCGTACCCCCAATCCTCTATCTCTTCCTCACCCGTATAACCGGCATTCCCTTTGTGGAGGCACGTAAATTGGAGGTAAGCGGAGATGCCTACCGGTCCTACGTAGAACGTACCCGATCTTTCTTCCCTTGGTTCCCTAAGTCAAAAAACTCTCATCAATGAGCCTTACTGATTCTTTCATTCAATTAAGCGAACGCGGTTTGNTGCCTGACTTTCTCATCCGTGCAGGCATACGTAACCTTTGTAAAAAACGCCTCGACCCAGTGTCGGGTGGATGATTGCGAGGCCAATGCCGAATTGGCGGAAGAATATTTGCGCAACGTCGACCAATCCGCCCTGGCCGTTGAAACCGACAAGGCCAATGAACAACACTATGAAGTACCGGCGGAGTTTTACCACTTGGTACTGGGTAAAAATTTAAAGTACAGCTGTTGCTGCTACGAGCCCGGCACCCATGGGCTTGATCAAGCGGAGGACCGTGCCCTAGAACTCACTTGCAAAAGGGCAGACCTGCAGGATGGCCAGGAGATTTTAGAGCTTGGATGCGGATGGGGTTCCCTCTCCCTATGGATGGCAAAACACTATCCAAAATCACGTATCCGTTCGGTTTCCAACTCCCATTCCCAACGCGAATATATTATGGAAACCGCCAAGGAACGTGGATTAAACAACCTCGAAGTAGTCACTGCAGATGTTAATGCTTTTAAGCCCGATCAATCCTACGACCGTGTGGTCTCTGTTGAAATGTTCGAGCATGTGCGTAATCATCGCCAACTCTTCCAACAAATCTTCAATTGGTTAAACCCGGGGGGGAAGCTTTTTACTCATGTATTTTGCCACCGTTCCACCTCATATCCCTTCGAAGTCGAGGGGGAAGACGATTGGATGTCCAAACATTTTTTCAGTGGGGGCACCATGCCCGCGGACGAACTCTTTTTGCGGATTTGCGGAGATCTCGAGCTCGAAAGACGCTGGCGATGGTCGGGCAGGCACTACGGGGAAACCTCTGAGGATTGGTTGCGTAACCTCGACCAAAACAAATCCGCCGCCCTGCGTATCTTCGAGAATGATCAAACACCCGTAGAGGCAAAGAAAACTTACCACCGCTGGCGTATCTTCTTTCTCGCCTGTGCCGAAACCTTTGCCTACGCCAAGGGCCAGGAATGGTGGGTCTCCCACTATCTCTTCGCCAAGCCGGCCAAGGGGTAAAGGATTTATGACTCGATAGATTCTTGTTTTTGAACGGGCTAATAAAGATAGTTGCCCTCCTCCTCCAGCTTTGCAAAAAAGATATACCTTTTTTTTACAACTCACTCACCTCCCCCTCCAACCCTTAGCGTAGTATGAAACTCGAAACCCAGTGCCTACACGCAGGCTACCAGCCCGACCCAACCACCAATTCCCGCGCCGTTCCAATTTATAAAACAAGCTCATTTGTATTTAATAATACCGAACATGCTGCCAATCTCTTTGGTCTGCGCGAACTGGGAAATATTTATACCCGTTTAATGAATCCAACCACCGATGTGCTCGAACAAAGAGTAGCCGCACTTGAGGGTGGAGCTGCCGGTCTCGGAGTTGCCTCGGGTACGAGTGCCGTTTTTTACGCCATCATCAACCTCGCCGAAGCGGGGGATGAAATTGTTTCCGCCAATAACCTATACGGGGGTACCTATACCCAGTTTAATGACATTTTGCCCAAGCTTGGAATCAAGGTAAACTTTGTTGACCCCAATGACCCACAAAACTTTGCCGCTGCCATCACTCCCAAAACCAAGGCTTTGTTTTGCGAATCCGTGAGTAACCCCGGTCTCGATGTTGCTGACCTGGAAGCCATATCCAAGGTGGCCAAAGACCATGGCATCCCTCTGATTGTGGACAGCACCTTTTCCACCCCTTACCTCACCCGTCCGATTGAGCACGGTGCCAGCATCGTGGTTCACTCGCTCACCAAGTGGCTTGGTGGCCAGGGCAACGGCATTGGCGGGGTCGTGATCGATTCCGGCACCTTCGACTGGAAGAATGGAAATTTCCCGCTCTATGACCAGCCCGATAACAGTTACCACGGATTGCGTTGGGGGCATGATCTTCCTGAACCTCTTGCCCCCCTTGCTTATATTTTAAGAATGCGCACCGTTCCCCTGCGCAACTTGGGTGCCTGTATAGCTCCAGACAATTCCTGGCAATTCATCCAGGGAATCGAAACGCTTCCCCTTCGTATGGAAAAACATTGTGAAAATGCACTGACTGTAGCCCAACATCTCAAAAACCACGCCTCAGTTGAATGGGCACGATTTCCTGGTTTGGAAGATGATCCAATGAATGCTCTTAACCAAAAATACCTTCGTGGCAAAGGCGGCTCCATGGTCGTGTTTGGAATTAAGGGAGGGGCAGAAGCTGGTTCCAAATTTATCGACAATTTAAAACTATTCTCCCACCTTGCCAATGTGGGTGACGCACGAAGTTTGGCGATCCATCCGGCCACCACTACCCACTCTCAATTATCCGAGGATCAACAAAAAGCAGGTGGGATCGCCCCTGAATTGATCCGTCTATCCGTGGGAATCGAGCATGCGGATGATTTGCTTGCCGATCTCGACCAGGCCCTCGCTATTGCCACGGCCTAAATTAAGTAGCTTTTTTATATGAACCACTTAGGAGCCCGGATCTATTTATCCGGGCTCTTTTTGGTTATGCTTGCCGGCTTAATTTATGGGTTTGGCTGGGGAGACTTTTGGGAAGACGGAGCTGCCCTGATGGAAAACCCATGGGGCGTCGTCTCACTAGTCGATGTCTACGTGGGCTTCCTGCTCTTCCTTGGCTGGGTATGGACTCGGGAGGATCTTCTCCTTGCCAAGCTGCTGTGGGCTATCGCTATTCTTGTGGGAGGTAATCTCTTTGCCTGTCTCTATGCACTGTTTGCCCTTGGACAGAGCCAAGGAAAGCTCGACCTATTTTTTTTGGGAATAAAAAAACGATAAAATCGTTACTCCTTTATTACACAAAAAAGCCTGCCCCTAATGGGACAGGCTTTACAGAAGGTAAAAAGTGTTGAAATAATACGACTTAAAACTAAGCACTCAAGCCGGCAAGGGCAGCCTGCTTAACCACATTTTCAACCGACATGCCCAATTCTTCGAGCACAGTATCTCCAGGTGCAGACATTCCAAAACGGTCGATACCAACGACCACTCCGTCGAGCCCGACATACTTCCTCCAAAGATCAGACACACCCGCTTCCACTGCCATACGGTTGCGGCAGGAGCGTGGAAGTACGGACTCGCGNTAGGAGTCGTCNTGACGGTCGAAGCGCTCCATGCANGGAACTGAGACCACNCGGACAGAGGATCCAAGCTTTTCAGCAGCCTGCAAAGCAAGGTTGAGCTCACTTCCANAAGCAAGAATGATCAGTTCCAACTCGCCCTGTTCCTGACGGGCAATGTATCCACCCTTAAGCACACCTTCACGGCGTGTCTGTACGGGAATGGAAGAAAGGTTGGGTACATTCTGGCGGGTAAGAATAAGGCCGGTCGGTCCATCGATGCGTTGCAAGGCNGCAACATAAGCACCGGCAGTTTCCTCGGGATCAGCTGGGCGAATGACATCGAGATTTGGAATGACCCGTAAGCCACTCGTAGTTTCCACCGGTTGGTGAGTCGGACCATCTTCTCCAACTGCCACAGAATCGTGCGTCCAGATATGAAAGATAGGAAGCCCCATNANNGCCGAAAGGCGGACAGATGGGCGCATATAATCGGCAAATACCGCAAATGTGGCACCTGAAGGACGGAAGATGCCGTAATAGGCAATCCCGTTAACGATCGCCCCCATGGCATGCTCGCGAATACCAAAGAGCAGATTGCGACCGGAGTGGTTGTTCTTTGTAAAGTCGCCCACTTCCTTAATATAATTCTTGGTCGAACCATGCAGATCAGCAGAACCACTAATTAATAAAGGCATAGCCTTGGCCAGGTCGTTAATAATCTGACTACCAGCTGCACGGGTTGCCACATTGGCATCCGCGGCAAATTCCTGCACACTATTGAGTAAATCAGCAGGCACATCACGAGAAATTCCAGAATCAAGCAAAGCTGCTTTTTCGGGATTTGCAGAACGCCAGGCGGCGTAAGATGCATCCCATTGCTGACGTGCTTCACCAAGCTGGGCCTTGCGGTCGGCAAAGAATGTTCGGACTTCATCGGACACATAGAATGTTTCCTCAGGCAGCCCAAGACCCTGACGGGCAGCTTCGGCAAATTTTGCCCCACCCTCACCATGTCCGGCAGAAGTACCCGCAACTTCGGGTATGCCCTTGGCAATGGTGGTTTTGATTTCAATAAAAGTAGGCTTTTCGGTGTTAGCACGGGCACGTTCAAGGGCGGCCGAGATCGCTTCCATATCATGTCCATCTTCAATCTTTTCAACCGCAAATCCATAAGAGGCAAAGCGATCGATCACACTTTCGCTCTGGCTGGCATCGGCCATAGCATCGAGGGTGACATCGTTGGAATCATAAAGGATGGTCAGGTTATCCAAGGCAAGGTGACCAGCTAAGGAAGCAGCTTCCGCTGCTACCCCTTCCTGTAAACAACCATCCCCAGCTAGGGCAAATACCTGATGGTTAAAAATTTCGTGCGCGGAGGTATTAAAATGTGCGGCCGCCATTTTGGAAGCGATAGCCATACCAACCGCATTGCCAACGCCCTGTCCGAGTGGACCAGTTGTACACTCAACGCCTGGAGTCTCACCGTATTCGGGATGCCCAGGTGTTTTGCTGTGAAGTTTACGGAAGTTCTTTACCTCTTCGAGAGGGAGATCATACCCAGCGAGGTGCAACCATCCATAAAGGAACATACTGCCATGACCGGCGGACAGAATGAAACGATCGCGGTTGAGCCATTGATCGTCGGACGGATCGACTTTTAAATCTTTGCCGAACAGAACAGCCCCAACCTCGGCAGCTCCGAGGGGAAGGCCCAAATGTCCTGAACTGCAGGCGTGAATCGCGTCGATGGCCAAGCCACGGGCTTGATCAGCGGCTTGTTGTAGGATTTCTTGGTTTTGCATAACGAAGATAGATTTTATAAGAATGAAAGCATCAATTAAAGCACCCGACTCTAAGATGGCGAGCAATTCTTGAGAAGTTCGCCAAGTGAATAAATAAAGAGAGAGGAATTATTCCTGATAAATAACATCGGTAGAGCTAAGCTCTACCAAGTTTTCTCCAGGCTCAACATCTACTTCTTTGGACCAAATGGTCACAACATTTGTTTCCACATCCTTATCGATTCCAATGACAAAATATTTATCATCAGGAGATACATTATCCATCGATGCATTTCCGTAAGGATCGGTACGGGCACGGCCCACCTTTGCAGAAAGAAGAATGGATTTTACTCCCAGAGCAATCTCTGGATTTTGAGAAACATTCTTTTCTGCCTTGGCCCACATTTCTGCAACTGACCTAACCTCCCCAGCAACCACAGGATCACTCCCGATCCCCTTGAGTAACTCTTTTAGGTCCTGAGTAGTCAGGTAAATCTCCGAAGCTTGTGCCGGTTGCATAGTACCATCTCGGGAAGGTTTGCGTGCCTGCAAAGTTAAAAAAGTTCGGCCATCAAATTGCAAGTCTTGAAGAGATGCTTTTTTAACTCCAGCCAGTGGTTGCGGAGGTGAAAGATAAGAGGATGCTTGAACTGTGGGTGAAGACTGAAGAGCAGAACTGGCAGAATTAAAAAGACCCTGCTTGCCTTGATTAAAGGATTCTGACTTTAAAACTTTTTTAACTTCCGGGGAATCGTTTAGTAAACTGATGACCGGATGATCTGCATACTCATCTTTTAAAAGGTTATCAATGATGTCCTTGGAGTCGACCGGTGAAACATACTTTCGTTGCCCTTGGGCTAAGAATGCCTTTAAATCATCGTCAGAGGGAAGCGGAGAAGATCTTTTCGGAACCAGCAGAAGTGAAGTATCAAATAACTGCCTTTCTCTATCAGCAACATTAAGTTCTACATTTTGTTGATTACGACCGACACTTCCCGGGTATCGGGTAGATTGTTTTTTGGGGAGGGGAATAAGTCCGGGATTCTTGCGAGTTGCTCGAGTAAATAGAATTTAGGCAAAGATCCATCCATCCTTTCAAAAACACTTACAGACTTGGGATAAAATAACGGAGTGGAAAATTTTTCCGCGGTTAGTTCTACAATTCGATCCCCACTTAATTCATCCATTCTAACAGGCACATCCAACAAAGGAGATGAAAACCACTCATCAAGAGAGTTACCTGCCAAGGACATTGCTTGGAAGTTCAAACAAAGAATTAAAATGACTGGACGGAAAGTGGGCATATTCCTAAGGGTTGCTTTAATCTAGTTAATTTCTTATAGCCTTGTAAAGATTTTCTTCTTGAAAGCATGCCCGAGAAAGAATTTTTTGAACCTTTGCACAAAATGGAAGTGCACCATCGCATAACATTTAATAGAAACAACCCTGCCTTTTTATACAGCCATAATCCAGCCACTACATATGAGCGAACAATCAAAAGAAGAATTCATGATCGAGGCCGTGGGCCTTAGTAAATACTACGGTGATTTTATTGCCGTGGAAGACTTGAACATTTCCATCCGCAAAGGCGAGGTGGTTGCCTTTCTAGGACCAAATGGTGCCGGAAAGAGTACAACAATGAAAATGCTAACTGGATATTTAGCTCCATCTGCAGGGATTGCTAAGGTGTGTGGTTTAGAGGTAGCAAATAATCGCTCGGTGGTGGCAAATCGAATCGGATACCTTCCTGAGAACGGCCCATTGTACGAGGAGATGACTCCCATAGCCCTGCTTAACTTTTTTGGAGATGCCAGAAGTATGGATCCAGCAACCAAGAGAGACCGGATTTCCCAAGTAATCGAACAATGTGCACTGCAAACCGTACTGAGCAAACCAATCGGCAAACTCTCACGCGGATTTAGGCAACGTGTGGGCATGGCCAATGTATTGTTACACGAGCCAGATGTATTGATTATGGACGAGCCCACTGCTGGGCTTGACCCCAATCAAGTTTTGGAAGTTCGTAAGACTATAAAAGGTTTGGGTAAAACGATTCTTCTTTCTACTCACATTTTACAAGAAGTGCCCGAAGTTGCGGACCGTGTCTTACTGATTAACAACGGTCGCTTAATCTTTGAAGGAACTCCAGATGAAATAAAGAGCGAATCCTCACTCGATACCTGGTTCAATAAACAAACTTTAGCTGCATAACTTTAGCACTGTCCTATGAACATCCAAGCCGTTCTCGCCGTATTTAAACGCAACCTAGCCGCATACTTTGGAAGTCCCAGCGGATATGTTTTTATCTGCGCCTTTCTTTTATCTAGTGGTTTAGCCGCTTTTTGGCCTCAGGAGTTTTTTGATTCCAATCTGGCAAACCTTGATCAATTAAACCGTTATCTACCCCTCATCCTTCTTGGCTTTATCCCCGCCATTACCATGAGTATTTGGGCAGACGAGAAGCGACAAGGCACAGATGAACTTTTGCTCACATTGCCAGGTAGTGATTTTGATGTGGTCATTGGTAAATACCTCGGAGCCGTTGCCATATTTTCAGTCTCTCTCGTTATCTCTCTGATCGCCAATTACTATGTGCTTAGCCAATTAGGCAATCCCGACTTTGGCCTTTTGGTCTCCACCTACTTGGGATATTGGTTTGTCGGACTCAGCATGATTGCTATTGGAATGGTCGCTTCTTTCCTCACCGCCAACCTCACAGTTGCTTTTGTTTTGGGTGTAGCCTTCAACTCGCCCCTTGCCTTATTACAGGATTCGGAATGGGCAATTGCGG
>JGI20156J14371_10003509_pt1 | contig 11622 bp, 10 predicted proteins | sample COG_06_FD_14371 | JGI IMG/M metagenome (IMG submission 14371)
CTGTTTTCTTTTCTGTACTCATCTGTTGTTTTTGCTATTTTATTGCTGTTTTATTGCTGTTTTATTTGTGTGCTTATGTGTTTTTCCCTGCACCCATATGGTTTCTCTTTACCCATATGTTTCCTCTTTACCCACATGTTTTTTCCTGCACTCATATGTTTTTCCCTGCACCCTTATATTTTTTTTTAAGGAATATCATGCCCTCTAAAGGCAGCTAAAAGATAAAACCAATCTTCTATCTCAAAATCTATATTCATGGCACTAAGTGCATTTTTATAGCGTTCAACCTTTGTAGTTCCAATCACCGGATGTATTGCTGCTGGGTGTTTCAATAGCCAAGCCAACAAAATAGCGTCTCTAGTAAGCGCATATTTTTTTTCCATTTCCTCAAAAGCTTTTTCCAAAGCTAATGGAAGGGATTTATTTGATAAAATTCCTCCCAAAGGCGCCCAGGCCATAGGCGTAATCTGATGCATTAGACAATGGTCTAATGCGCCATTAAAAAATGGATCACTGGCCTTGAGTGAAATTTCCATTTGATTCGCGCTAACCTTAAGTTTCTGTTGTATTATAGTGGTCTGAGAAGGAGTGAAATTAGACAGCCCAAAAGACTTAATATAGCCTTTATCTAAAAGTGTTTGAATCGCCTGTTGAATTTCAATTGGATCCATTAAAGGACTGGGTCTGTGAAGTAATAAAAGATCTAAATAATCTGTTTGTAATTCTTCCAAGGAGCGTTGGACACTGTTCAAAATATACTGATAGGTATAATTATAGTGATTGGTCACCGTGCCTCTTGATTTATTGGCAAGCGCAATACCACATTTACTAATAAACTGTACAGATTCTCTTGAAAGTCCACTTGCTTTAAAACCCGTTCCAAAGGCAGTCTCTGTGGTGTAATCCCCGTATATATCTGCATGGTCAAAAGTAGTCAGTCCCAATTTAAAAGCGGCTTCTATGCGAGTTGAAACTTCCTTTGTAGATAGAGATGCACCCCAGCTACCCCAATTCATAGTACCTACAATGATCTGAGAATATTCAGGAGAATTCAGTGATGTTGTCATGTTTAATTAATTTTAATCCTGGGTTTTTATTCCATTGCTTTATCCTTTGAGGTAAAACAAAGATTGAAATTAGGCATAAATTCCTTAAAAACTTCATAAAAATATGGGGTTTAGTCATTTTTTAACGCTGTATTAACAAGAGGTCTGTGAATAAATTTTTTAATTGCAACGCTGTAATTAAATTGCAGATACAAACACAGTAAATTATCTAAACACTATGGAAGAAAAGAGTTCGATAGACATGGCGGCTATTAATGAAAAAATAGTCAATGAGAGTGGTTTTATAGACGCGTTACAATTTGAAATGAACAAAGTAATTGTAGGTCAAAAGCACATGGTAGAAAGGCTGCTGATTGGCTTATTAGGTCAAGGACATATTTTGTTAGAGGGAGTCCCTGGTTTGGCTAAAACTTTGGCTATAAATACTTTGGCAAAAGCAGTGAAGGGAAGTTTTAGTAGAATTCAATTTACACCAGATTTACTTCCTGCTGACGTTGTTGGTACCATGATTTTCAACATGAAAGAAAATGATTTTTCTATTAAGAAAGGTCCAATTTTTGCCAATTTTGTTTTGGCAGATGAAATTAATAGAGCCCCTGCTAAAGTGCAATCTGCCTTGCTAGAAGCCATGCAAGAAAAACAAGTTACTATTGGAGATGAAACCTTTATCTTAGACAAGCCTTTCTTGGTTTTGGCCACACAAAACCCTGTAGAACAAGAGGGTACTTACCCCCTTCCAGAAGCGCAAGTAGATCGATTTATGCTAAAAACTGTGATTACTTACCCCAAGATGTCTGAGGAGCAATTGGTCATGAGGCAAGCCATGAGTCAGGCCTACGAAAAAGTAAATCCTGTCGTAACAGTAAAACAGATATTATCTGCCCAAGCAGCTGTTCGTGAAGTATATATGGATGAGAAAATTGAGAAGTATATATTAGATCTTATTTTTGCCACCCGTTTTCCTGAAAAATACAATTTAGAAAGTCTCAAGCCATTAATTAGTTTTGGTGCATCTCCAAGGGGAAGTATTAACCTGGCTATGGCAGCAAAGTGCTATGCCTTTATTAAAAGAAGGGGGTATGTGATACCAGAAGATGTTAGGGCTGTAGTTCACGATGTATTAAGACATAGAATTGGAATTACTTATGAGGCAGAAGCAGAAAATGTAACCTCAGAAGATTTAATCAATACCATTGTAAACGAAATAGAAGTGCCATAAAGTATTGGAAAATAACGCTTAATATTCCAAATACTATTTCAATTCATTTATGGAAACTAAAGACCTTTTAAAAAAAGTAAGGAAAATAGAGATAAAGACCAGAAGGCTTTCTGACCATATTTTTGGCGGAGAGTACCACTCTACTTTTAAAGGCCGTGGTATGACTTTTTCAGAAGTTCGCCAATACCAATTTGGAGACGACGTTAGGGCCATAGATTGGAATGTGACTGCAAGACAAAACGAGCCTTATATTAAAGTTTTTGAAGAGGAAAGAGAGCTCACCTTAATGATGGTTGTAGATGTTAGTGGGTCTGGTTTGTTTGGAACAACCACCGCTTTTAAGAAAGACCTATTAATAGAAATTACTGCGACCCTTGCTTTTTCTGCTTTGCAGAATAATGACAAAGTAGGGGTATTGCTTTTTACAGATCAAATAGAGTTATTTATTCCTCCTAAGAAAGGGAAAAGCCATATTCTTAGAATTATTAGAGAACTTTTAGAGTTTAAACCAAAAAGTCAAAAAACAGATTTATCCTTTGCATTAAAATACCTTGGGAATGTACTCAAGAAAAAGGCCATTGTTTTTGTGCTTTCTGATTTTATTTCAGAAGAATACCTTCAAAGTTTAAGGATTGTAGGCAAAAAACATGATCTTACCGGTATTCGTATCTATGATCCTAAAGAGGAACAAATTCCAAACCTTGGCTTTGTTCCTATTTTAGATGCAGAAACAGGTAAAATTGAAACAGTTGCTACCCAATCAAAAAAGGTGAGAAACGCCTACGAAAACTATCAAAGAGAACGTAAAGAATACTTTGAAGAAAGTTTTAGAAAATCTGGTTGCGGGCAAATTAGCTGTAGGGTAGATGAGAGTTATGTGAAAAAATTATTGGGCTACTTTAAACAAAGGGGGAGATAATATGACACAGACATTCAACAATATTAAAACTATACCCAAAATTAAAAGTGTGACAAAAACACTTTTACTTCTGCTGATTTTGAGCTGCGGCACCTCATTTTCTCAAGAACAAAAAGTCCTTTTCAACCCTGTTGCAGTTATTGATAGTACTGAAATTAAAATTGGCGCACAAATAACGCTCAGTATAGCTGTTTCTATTGGCCCAACAGACTTGGTGGATTTTCCTACAGAAGCACAATCATTCGCTCCATTAGAATTGGTTTCCGCTTCAGAAGTAGACTCCCTTGAATACCAAGGAAAATTACAGCTACTTAAAAAATACGCTTTAACACAATTTGACTCTGGATCATATACTATTCCAAAGCAACTGGTTTTAGTCAATAATCAAGCCTATTTCACTACGCCTTTAAAGCTTAAGGTATTAGACGTTCCAGTAGACACCCTCAAACAAAATTTATACGATATTAAACCTTTGGCTTCCGTAGAAAAAATAGCTACTTACGAATGGTTCTGGCAATTGCTGTTTATTTTATTGAGTTTAGGTGCCTTAATCTTTGCTTATTTGAGAAGGCTTAAGAAAAAACGCGCCGCAGCAGAGCGGGAACTCCCGCCCTATGACAAAGCGCTTTTGGCCCTAGACCAGCTAGAAAATTCTCAGTATTTAATCAAAGAAGAATACAAAGCTTATTACAGTGAACTCACTAATATTGTTAGGGGTTACCTAGAAGAAGAGGTACATATTGCCGCATTAGAAAGTACTACAGACCAGCTCATTGAACGGTTGGAGCTGCTCAGGGATTCGGGAACACTTACCCTTGAACAAGAAACAATTACGCAGTTCAAACAGATTCTACAAACGGCCGATCTTGTTAAATTTGCAAAATCTACACCAGAAATGAAGGCTGCAGAACAAGACAGAAGCAAATTGAAACAAATTGTTGTAAAAACAAAAGCTTCTATTGCACCGCCTACAGAAGAAGAGCTGGCTATAATTGCAGCAAGTGAGTCCGCAAAAAAAGCAAATGAAATAAATAAGTCTAGAAAAAGAAAAGTGGTTCTAGCCGCTGCTATTTTACTATCCCTGTGCTTTGCTGCTGTTGGTTATTACGGCCCTCAAAACTTATGGGATACGGCCCTTAGAAACCCAACCAAAATTCTACTAGAAAAAGATTGGATAAAAAGCGAATACGGTGTGCCTGCTATTGTCATAGAAACCCCAGAGGCACTAGAACGCTCTTTAGATGTTGTATTGAATTCAGGGGAGAAATCCGTGCAGCAATTTTACTACAAACATCCTAAAGGGGTGCTTTTTTTGGATATAGAAACAAAAATGTTAGTTTCTGACAAAGCACCCGATTTTAACGCACTAACAGAACAGGGACTTAAAAACCTTGAATCCTTAGGCGCTAAAAATATCATCACAAAACAGGAAAATTTCGAAGCTCAAGAAGGTGTCAAGGGGATTAAAACTTTTGGAACCGCAGACTTTGCTTTAGATGGCGACAAATCACTTACAAAAGAAGACTATATTTTACTCTACTTTGGCGGTAAAGGATTTGTACAGTCTATTGGAATGCGATGGATTGACAAAGATGAATACGCGGAACAGATTTCGCAAAAAATTATGGAAAGTATTGCTTTTGAAAAAATAGCCTTGCCCCAAAATCCTAAATAATTAGCTTAAAAGAACTTTTTAATATGTTTCAAAATCCCTTTGCAAATCCAGAATTTTTATGGCTCTTATTAGTCATTCCATTGTTGGTGGCATGGCAGTTATTGAAGCAAAAAAAATCACTAGTGCCACTTAAAATGCCTAGTACAAAAGGTTTTAACAACAGTATTTACAACCGCTTAAAACCCATGCTTTTTATATTGAGATTATTGTCAATAAGCGCTTTAATTATTGGCCTTGCTAGGCCTCAAAATAGTTCAGAAAACACAAAAACTGAAACCACAAAGGGAATAGACATAGTTATGGCCATAGATGTGTCTTCTAGTATGTTGGCAAAGGATTTAAGTCCAAATAGATTGGTTGCATTAAAAGAAGTGGCGTCTAATTTTATAAAAGACCGGCCCAATGACAGAATTGGACTAGTTGTTTATGCAGGAGAAAGCTACACAAAGACCCCTATTACTTCAGACAAAAGATTGGTTTTAGAAGCATTAAAAGAGATTAAATACGGAGCATTAACTGACGGAACTGCTATTGGGATGGGTTTAGCCACCTCAGTGAATAGGTTAAAAGACAGTAAAGCATTGAGTAAAGTGATTATATTGTTAACAGATGGTGTAAATAACGCGGGGTTTATTGAACCTGCCACTGCAGCAGAATTAGCGGTTGAATATGATATTAAAACCTATACCATTGGACTTGGAACTAACGGCAATGCACTTTCCCCTATTGCTTACAACCCAGATGGGAGTTTTAGGTACGGAATGGCAGAGGTTCAAATAGATGAAGCTTTATTAGAGCAAATAGCCACATTGACAGGAGGTAAATATTTTAGAGCAACAGATAACAAAAAATTAGAAGCTATTTACAATGAAATTAATAGCTTAGAAAAAACAGAAGTAGCCACTTTTAAATTCTATGCTTATGAAGAAAAATTCAGGCCCTGGGCAATTGCTGGACTTGTCTTTTTCCTGTTAGAATGGGCACTCAAAAATACGCTGTTTAAAAGTTTTATTTAAAAAAACATGATTCAATTCGATCAGAAAATATATTTTTATGCCTTGCTGCTATTGCCCATAATGCTATTGGTGTTTTTGGGGGTACAGCTTTGGAAAAAAAAGACCCAAAGGAGTTTTTCAGATGGGCTTCTCCTAAATAGATTGGCCCCAAAAAAGTCAGCCTTTAAAGCGCCCCTTAAATTTTCCTTACAACTTCTTGGTGTCGTGGCAATTGTGATTGCCTTAGTGAATCCAAAGGCTGGAACAAAGCTAGAGACCGTAAAAAGAGAGGGAGTAGACATTGTATTCGCTGTAGACGTCTCCAAAAGTATGTTGGCAGAAGACATTGCGCCCAACAGAATGGAAAAAGCCAAGCGCCTGGTTTCAGAGATAATCAATGAACTGGCCAGTGATCGTATTGGAATAATTGCATATGCCGCTCAGGCATATCCCCAGTTACCTATCACGACAGATTTTGGCGCAGCAAAAATGTTTCTTCAAGGGATGAATACAGACATGCTTTCTTCGCAAGGAACTGCCATTTCAGATGCTATTGAACTGGCTACTACTTATTACAACGATGCAGCTCAAACAAACAGGGTGCTTTTTATAGTCTCTGATGGAGAAGATCATTCAGAAGGTGGAGCCGTTAATGCAGTATCAAAAGCGACTGAAGCAGGGATTAAAATATTCACTATTGGTGTTGGAACAGAAAAAGGAGCCCCTATACCAATCAAGAAAAAAGGCATTGTAGAAAGTCTGAAAAGAGATGCGGAAGGGGAAGTTGTTATCACAAAAAGAAATACAGAAACATTGTTTGAAATAGCCTCAGAGGGAAATGGCATCTATATAGATGGAGAAAATACGGCTTCAGCAGTAGCGATCATAAAAGAGCAGTTAAATCAAATGGATAAAATGGCTTTTGAAGCAAAGCAATTCTCAGATTATAAAGACCAATTTCAATGGTTTTTAGGCCTGGGCATTTTAATGTTTTTTTTAGATCAAATTATTTGGGAAGGAAAAACAGGGTGGATTTCAAAATTAAATTTATTTAATGAAAAAGAAGATGAGACAGCAGCTTAATAAATTAGGGCTCTTTGGATGTTTAATTCTTGGATTAAGCGCCTATTCACAGGAAGGCAAACAAGATTTATCTGGGACACCCCTTGAAAACAAGAAGGAAGTGGCGGCAAAACCTATAGACACTAAAAAGGTCATAGAGGCACAAAACCTTACTTATAAAGGAAATGAATCCTTATCCAATAATGCGTTTGTAGCTGCTGAAAAATCCTATAGAACAGCGATTGGAATTAATCCTGAAGACGCAACACCTGCCTATAATTTAGGAAGTGCTCTCTACCAAAAAGAGGCTTTTGAAGAAGCCTTAACCCCATTAAAAAAAGCGGTTATTGCAGGAAAAAACAAGCAGGAAAAACACACTGCGCTTCACAACTTAGGAAATACTTTCATGAAAAATAAAAGCTATGAAAAAGCTGTGGAAACCTATAAAGAAGCCTTGAGAAATGAACCAACAGACAACGAGACACGGTATAATTTAGCCATTGCCAAAGAAATGCTCAAAAAGGAAAAACAAGAGCAAGATAAGGACCAGGACAATAAAGATCAAAAAGACCAAGATAAAAAAGACCAGGAAGGGGATCAGAAAAAAGATCCAAACGGCGATCCTGATAAAGGAGACGGTGAAAAAAAAGACGAAGATTCCGCACCAAAAGACCCTGAAAAAGAAGAACAGAAAAAAGGGGATGGTGAAGATAAAAAAGAAACCCCTCAAAAACCCAAAGAAGACCAAGGGAAACCAGAGGAACGCAAAAGTCAGCTCTCCCCACAACAAATTCAAAACTTGCTAGATGCCATGCAGAACGCAGAGAAAAAATCTCAAGAAAAACTGGAGGGTAAAAAAGTGAAAGGGGCTCCTGTAAAAACTAAAAAAGATTGGTAATGTCCTTAATTGCAAAAACATATTTGTTTCTTTTACTAGGTATAACCACCATCTTTGGAGGAGATTCATGGCGAGAAAAACAAGAGCCTGTAAGCTTTAAAATGGTGCTGAGTAAAAGCAGCATGGGTATAAACGAACGCATTCGAGTAGATTTTGTAATGAACAAAGATGGAGACAACTTTGTCCCGCCATCTTTTGAAGGTTTTAAGGTAGTCATGGGGCCTTCTCAAGCCATAAGTTCATCTTGGGTAAACGGTGTAAGGAGTTTTTCAAAAACTTTTTCATACACCATTGCACCCACTAGAAAAGGAAATTTAACCATTGCACAAGCTCAAATAGAAATAGACGGAACTAGCTATAAAACATCTGCTCAAAAAGTGACTGTAACAGATGCGGTCAAAAAGCCAAGTGAAGACATGACGGCAGAAGATGTAGCCAATGAAAACCTATATCTAGTAGCAGAGGTCTCTAAAACCAATCCTTACCTTAATGAGATGGTCACCGTGATTTACAAACTATATGTAGGTGCAGATATCAGTGTGACAAACTTTAGACCCATAGACAACCCCACCTTTAATAACTTTTGGAACCAAGACATTCCTGTCACTCAGTACACCTTTCAATCTGGAACATACAACGGAAAGCCTATGCAATATGTAGCCCTTAAAAAGGTGGTATTGTATCCTCAAAAAACAGGAGAACTTCAATTAGAACCCTTGGCTTTAGATGTCACCGCAGAGGTGCCCACCAACAGAAGGGACTTCTTCGGGGGAAGACTGTATGCGCAAACCAATAAAACGGTTACAGCTGGGAATAGAACCATACAGGTAAAACCCTTGCCTGAAGCAGGTAAACCGGCTTCGTTTAGTGGGGCGGTAGGAAAATTTGATTTTTTTGTAAGAACTTCTAAAAACATATTGAATGCCAATGAATCTCTTCAGGCTGTGGTAGAAGTGAATGGAAATGGAAACTTAAAATTATTTAAAGTGCCTGAACTTAAACTTCCAGCGGCACTAGAAGTATATGAACCAGAATTTGAAGAGAAAATTACAACGAATTTATCAGGGATGCGAGGTAAAATCAGTAATAGCTATACCGTAGTACCTGCATACAAAGGAAAATACCCTATTCCTTCTGTCGCTTTTAGTTATTTTGATCCTTCTTTGGAAAAATACATTACCCTAGATGCTACGCCAGTAGTTGTTAATGTTATTGAGGGTCCTACGTACAATGAAAACCCCAAAAATGAAAATAATACGGTGACTACTGCAACCAAACAAGCCGTAGCAGAAAACAATGCCTTTGGGTTTATTAAAACAAAAACAACGCTAGTTCCATTAGTACAAAGCGCATTCTTTAACGGCAAAACTTTTTGGTTGTTATACATACTCCCTTTCGCTTTACTACTACTAACGGTATTAACACACCGATTCATCACAACTAAAAAAACGGACCAAGCGTCTGCTTTGAGCAAGAGATCACAACGATTGGCTAAAAAATTCCTCTCAGAAGCCAAAGGAAAAAAAGCAAACAAAGACGCTTTTTATGTAGCCCTTGAAAAAGGATTACAGCTCTACCTAAAAGGAAAATTAAAATTAGACAATGCAGATTTTAACAAAGAAAATATCTATAATATTTTTAACAAAAAATCTATTTCAAAAGAAACCACAGGCCTATTAATTACATTATTAGAGCATTGTGAAGCCGCAAGATACAGCCCTTTTACAGCCGTTGAAATTGAAGCAGACTATCTAAATGCAATAAGCGCAATAAGCCAATTAGATACACAGTTATAATGGTAAAATTATGGTTCACGATGAAAAAAAACACCTCTATGAAGCCTAATTACAAATCAAATGCCTCTAGACATACACTTAAAGCACACACTAATTGGCTTGTGTTCTTTTGGCTTTTCACCCTAGTCACTATGTTTCCTGTGGCAGCACAAAATGACACACAAAATAGTTTATTAAAAGGCACAACCGAAAAAAACCAGGAGGTCAAAAATGAAGGAATTGTAAATAAATACAGCCAAGAAACTGCTTTTTTTAATGCCGCTACCCAAGCCTATAACGAATCTAATTTTCAACTAGCCATAGATTATTATGAAAAAATAATTGCTGCTGGTTACCACAGTGCAGAATTGTATTACAACCTAGGGAATGTGTATTACAAACAAAATGACATAGCGTCAAGCATCTATTATTTTGAAAAATCTCTTCTGCTAAACCCAAATGACCAAGAAGTGATTAAAAACTTGGGGTTTGCCCAAAAAATGACCATAGATGCCATTCCTTCTAAAGAAGTCAATGGTATTGGAAAAGCCTATTTAAAACTTATTAAGTCCCAAAGTGAAAATCAATGGGGGTTTTTCTGTATCCTTTTGGCCTGTATTTCTGTAACACTTTATTTATTGTACTATTTCGCCAATACCTCTATGGCTAAAAGATTTTTCTTTACCACCTCTATTCTAATGGTTCTATTGAGTGGATTGGCTTACCTAAATGCTTCCTTAGTTGAAAAAGCATCCAAAAAAGACAATCCAGCAATTGTTTTTGAAACAGCTAAAGTACTTTCTGAGCCAAATTCAAACGGTATTGAGGCCTTTGAATTACACCAAGGCACTAAGGTTCAAGTTTTAGAAGGTTTTTCAAATTGGTATAAAATTCAAATTGCAGATGGTCAAATTGGCTGGCTATTACAAAACCAAATTAGGCCCTTAAAAGAATAATACTTTGTTTTATTTTTTTCATCTTTGTAGAAATGTGGTATAAACAAAATATTAAAATTTGGGTAATTGGAACATTGTTCTTATGGCTTTTAAGTGCACTTATGCCTGCTGTTTCTGTTTATATTTTTCAAGAAGCTGATCAGATCTCAATGACTGGAACCCTGGAAGAAGAACAAAAAGAAGAAAAAAAAGAAGAAAATAAAAAAGAGTGGATCTGCTATCATATATTGATTAACCCTACTACAATAACCGCTGCTTCATTGACCCATGGTTCAGTAGTGAAAAAAACCTATAATAGCCCTGCAAATATAGTTGTGCTTCCCCCTCCAGAGCTAGTATAATACCTCCGCAATAACAACTAAACTATTTGCTTTTTTACACCCTATCCTATTCAGGAAATGGGGGTATATATTATAAAACAACAACAACTTATGTTTAAAAATATCAAAAAAGGCATAACTAAAACACATCCTATGAAACTAGATAAAGTATTTAAAAATAATGAGGCTTGGATTAAAGACAAACTCAGTACAGATGAGCGCTATTTTGAGGAATTGGGCAAAGGACAAAGTCCAGAATTACTCTATATAGGTTGTTCAGACAGTCGTGTCACTGCAGAAGACCTCATGGGCTTAGGCCCAGGGGAAGTTTTTGTACATAGAAATATAGCCAATATGGTGATTAGTATAGACCTCAACGTCATGTCTGTTGTCAATTACGCTGTAGACCATTTAAAAGTAAACCACGTAGTGGTTTGTGGCCATTATGCTTGTGGCGGGGTCAAAGCAGCCATGCAATCTGCAGACCTAGGAATTTTAAATCCATGGCTCAGAAATATAAGAGATGTGTACAGAATTCACAGAAATGAACTAGATGCTATAACAGATGAAGACAAGCGATACGATCGTTTGGTAGAACTCAATGTACAAGAACAATGTGTGAACTTGATCAAGACAGCTGCAGTACAAAAAGCAGCTAGAGATAGGGGTTTAAAAGTACACGGCTGGGTATTTGACGTTCATACAGGAAAGCTCATAGACCTCAAAATAGACTTTG
>JGI20156J14371_10003535_pt1 | contig 11576 bp, 6 predicted proteins | sample COG_06_FD_14371 | JGI IMG/M metagenome (IMG submission 14371)
AGTATGTTGAACATTAGAAGATATTGTTGCATCGGTATAACTACTTCCACCACCACCACCATTCCAAGAACCTCCACCTCCTCCATAATAACCACCACCACCACCACCACCAGTAGTAGAAGAAGCTCCATCTCCACCAAATCCAAAAGAACCATTTCCTCCATTATCAAATGCAGTCCACGTTACGGATGAAGATGCACCTGTTCCGAAATTATATTGAGTTCCTCCACCTCCACCTGAAGGACCATAACTAGAAAAACCAAACCCTCCAATTAAACCACCACCATTACCACCATTGTCTCCACCGTTCTGATAATTGACAGCTGAGCCACCACCACCACCAGAAACCATAACTCTATCATTTATAGATGTACCGCCAATTCTTATATCCGTCGCACCACCACCACCACCGCCACCACCATAATTCACTTGTGCTCCACCAGTTCCTCCTCCATTGTAACCACCAGCTCCTGAACCTGAACCACCTGGATAACCATTACCACCTTCTCCACCGGCAGATATGTAAAGAGTATTACCTGGTGAAACTGACAAAGAGGCCTGTAATCCACCACCTGTTCCAACTACATTATTAGCTGAAACGTAGCTACTATTTTCATTACCACCTGAAGCTCCCCACATATTAATATCTATTTCATAAACCCCATTAGGAATTACAAAATTTTGTAAAGAGCCTGTGAAGTTAAAAGTATCCACTGATAAGCCACCAAAATAACAACAACTTCCATCATCTATATTTGCAAGTGGATCGTAATTTAAAGCTGTACTATCTGTGCAGCCAGAAACAGGAACAATATTAGTATATACACGAACATGACCAGCATCTGCTCCATTTCCATCATTACCATAAGCTCCGATAGCCACAATACTACCATCAGCATTTAAGGATACTGATTGGCCTAAGTGATCTCCAGGCGCCTCTCCATCTATATCATAGCCTAATTGATTCCAAGAAGTCCCATTATAGTTATAGATTCTTACATGACCAGAATACGTGCCATTACCATCATTGTCTCTAGCTCCAATAGCCACTGTATTTCCATCACTACTTAATGATACTGACCATCCACTGTCATCAGAAACTGCCTCTCCATCTATATCAGCTCCAACTTGAGTCCAAGAGGATCCATTCCATTCATATATTCTTACATGACCAGTATTAATACCATTACCATCATTATAACGAGCTCCAATAGCTACTATATTTCCATCACTACTTAAAGATACCGAATGTCCACTTTGATCACCAGCTACTTCTCCATCTATATCTTGTCCTATTTGAACCCAAACTCCATTCATGTTTTCAAAGACTCTAACATGACCTGAATTAGAACCGTTTATGCCATCAGCTCCTGTAGCTCCAATAGCGACTATGTTCCCATCAGAAGAAAGCGACACTGAGAATCCACTCTGATTGTGAGCTGACTCCCCGTCTATATCATCACCTAACTGATTCCAAGAAGAACCATTATAGTTGTAAATTCTTACATGTCCAGACTGTGAGCCATTTCCATCATTTACTCTTGCACCAATAGCTACTGTATTTCCATCAGCAGAAAGGGATACAGAATAGCCACTTTCATCATCACTAGCTTCTCCATCTATATCTTGTCCTAATTGAACCCAAGAAGATCCATTAAAAGAGTAAATACGAACATGACCAGCTTCATTACCGTTACCATTATTTACTCTTGCACCAATAGCTACTGTATTTCCATCACCACTTAAAGAAACAGAAAAACCACTTTCATCATCAATTGCTTCTCCGTCTATATCTTGTCCTATTAGATTCCAAGATCCATTCACATTCTCATAAACACGAACATGACCCTTGTCTTGATTAGCGTACATTCCAGGATTATTAGGAGCTCCAATAGCCATAATATTACCATCATCACTCATTGATACTGACCAACCACTCTGATCACCAGCAGTTTCTCCATCTATATCCAATCCTAATTGATTCCAATTTTGAGAAAAAAGAAACAATGGGAAACAAAACAATAAAAAAAGTATTTTTTTCATAATAATTATTTTAGAAAATAAAATGTATTTGTCGTAATACAATTGCAATTATATGAAAAACAAATCAATAAGAAGATAGCCTCTAGCTTAATAAAAGCATATCAGGACTTGTTTTAGTTATATAAATAACTTCAACCAACATTATATATAACTTCAACAGATTTAAATATAACTTCAACAAATTATATAGCTTTCTGTCTTAATTTCAACATATCGGAGCTTATTTTGGATTCTATTACTTGTGCATATATTTGAGTAGTTTTTATATTATTATGTCCAAGCATTTTAGAAACACTTTCTATAGGCACTCCGTTTGTTAAAGTAATAGTTGTCGCAAACGTATGTCTTGCACTATGAAATGTTAGTTTTTTATTAAAGCCACACATTCTTCCTATTTCTTTTAAAGCTTTATTAGTTTTTTGGTTACTTATCATTGGGAAAATTCTATTTATATTTTTATCTTTTTTATATTTCTTCAAAATAGAAAAAGCATATGGTAAAATAGGAAGGTTTGAAGGTATGTCGGTTTTTTGTCTTTTTACAAAAATCCATTGTAAGCCGTCATAACCTTTTATTATGTTTTTCAAGCTCAAATTATATAGATCAATATATGACAAACCTGTGTAACACGAAAATAAAAATACATCACGCACTTTATTAAGATTGTTATTTAACGTTATATTTTTAAGTGTCTCTAATTCGTCTTTATTTATATACACACGATTACTTTTTTTAAATGAAATTTTAAAACCCACAAAAGGATCTTTTGTTATATAATTATTCTTAATACAAAAGTTAGTTATCTTCTTAAAACGTTGTATGTGTTTCATCATTCCATTATGGTTACAATCGGTATTTAACAAAAGAAATTGTGAGAAATTATATATAAAATTATAATCTATTTGAGTGAGTGAAATATCATTAGCGTTATATTTTTTTGTTATATAATTTTTTAATCTTTTTATTGTCGTTTTGTAGTTTTTATAAGAACCAAAACTATACTCAATTCCAATAAGCGATTTCATATTTGTGTTATGTTGTTTAAACACATTTATAATACTATTCATTATAAGCGTATTATTTTTATAATAATCGATTATCGTCTTGGCTGTTATTATAATATTCGTTTTTACTAATGCATTATATTTTTCTATAATATCAACACGAATAGTTTCTAATTTTAAATTAAGTGCCTTTTTACTATTTCCGCTAACGCGTGTTCTTTTGGAATCCCAATTTATATACAGTATATCTATTTGGGTGTAAAACTGGACTGTGGTATCGTTATACCTAACTCTACAGTATAAAGGAACCATCCCAGTTTTCTTGGTTAATGCTTTTCTTGCTAAAAAGCTTACAAATAATTGTTTTTTCATTTTACAAATTTATTAAATTTTACAATACAAAATGTATTTAATAAACTGATTTTCAATAAGTTATATTTAAAAATATAAAGCAATATATTTTCAAAAATATGAACTTACGGATGTAAAATGATGTAATTTTTGATGAGAAAAAAAGAAGAAAATATTTACGCCTATTTTTTTTGCACCACATTTTGCACCGTTTTACATTTTTTTTGGTGGCATTACCTGATAAAGGGGGCTAAAAAATTATTTTCTAAAATAACTTCTAAATCTTATGTTCTTGGGCTTAGTAATCAGTGTGATACCCCGAAAATCGGTGATTTTCGGGGGGAAAATTGTCGGGGTAGCAGGATTCGAACCTGCGACCTCCTGCTCCCAAAGCAGGCGCGATAACCGGGCTACGCTATACCCCGAAAAATTTGGACTGCAAAAGTATACTTTTTTTACAATCACAAATAAAAAGATGAACTTTTTATTTTGCGGAGAGGAAGGGATTCGAACCCCCGGTACGCGCAAGCGCACAACTCCTTAGCAGGGAGCCCCAATCGGCCACTCTGGCACCTCTCCAATATTTTTCAAAACAACTAAAATGAACTATTTTTTTTCGGATTGCAAATGTATACTAATCTATATTTCTAGCAAATATTATTCTCTAATTATTTAAAGAATATTTTAAGCCCTATTTTGCAGCTAAAAGTTTTACCAAATGTTATATTTGCAGACCTATAAATTTAATTATGATTAAGAAATTACTTTTAACCCTCTTTGTATCAGCAATACTAACCTCTTGTGTTAAAGAAAGAGACCTTTCCCAAAACACAGTAATTGCACATATAACTGCTCAACCTGACGGGCTACACCCTTTTAATGATAACTCTGCTATCAGAAGTTATATATTTAACTACACCCAAAAAACACTTATAAAACTAGACATTGAGAGCTTAGAATACATTCCTTCACTAGTTAAAAGTATGCCCACTGCTTCTGAAGATAATTTATCCTTTGAATATGAGATTAAAGAAGGGGTCAAATGGGATGATGGTACGGCTTTAACTGCTAAAGATGTAGCTTTCTCAGTAAAATTAATGCTCTGCCCGCTTACCAATAATGCGCAAATAAGAGGCAACTATACTACTGTTATTAAAAGTATAGAACTTGACCCAAGCAATCCTATGAAATTTACAATGTATGCGCAAAATGTGCATTGGGATAACAAATTCATCTTTTCAGAATTATTTATTCAGCAGAAAAGTTTATGGGATCCTAAAGGAGTATTAACAAATGTTTCTTTTGAAAATCTATTGTCAGATAATTTTAATGAAACAGAAGCATTGCAAGAATGGTTTAACACATATAATAATGCAGATAATAGTTACAAACCCAATCTTTTAGTTGGGCTTGGAGCATATCAAGTTGCTGAGTGGGTAGCTAGCCAGTATATTACTATTGAGAAGAAAGATAATTGGTGGGGAGCTGAAGATAGCTCAGTATACAACAAAGCTTATCCTGACAGAATAATTTTTAAAATTATTAAGGAAGATGCATCTTCTTATCTTGCCCTTAAAAATCAGGAAATTGATGTAACCACCAGGATTGGAACTGTCAAACTAATGAAATTACAAGAACGGGATTATTTTAATAATAATTATGATTCTGACTTTCTAGATCAATATTCATTTAGTTACATGGGCTTAAATATGAAACCAGATGGAATAAAACATAAGCCATTTTTTGTTGACCAGAAAGTAAGAAGAGCTATGGCTTATCTTATTCCTATTGATGAAATTATTGAAGTAATGATGCATGGTCAAGGAAGCAGACAAGCTTCATTAATTTCTCCACTTAAAAGCACCTATAATGATACTTTAAAATTAATCCCTTTAGATATTGAGAAAGCAAAAGAATTATTAACTCAGGCAGGATGGGTAGATACTGATGGAGATAACATCAGAGATAAAGTTATTAATGGCGTTAAAATCCCATTTTCTTTTAAATTAAGCTATATGAGTTCACCATCAACAACTGAAATTGTATTGATGATAAAAGAAAGTTTGTATAAGGCAGGGGTAGTTGCTGAACCTACTCCTATGGATTTTACACTGTTTTATAAAAATGCTATGGATCATAATTTTGATGGTATGATGGGAGGATGGGGAGGTAGTGCCTCTTACTCTAACCCTATGCAGCTATGGCACACTTCTTCTTGGGTTACTAAAGGATCTAATTTCTGTGGTTTTGGTGATGCTGAGAGTGATGCTTTAATTGAAGAAGCAAACCTAACTCTCGACAAAGAAAAACATAATAATGCACTGCTTAAATTACAAGCTAAGGTCTATGAAGATCAACCCTATGTTTTTCTATACGCTACAAAAAGAAAATTTGCAATACATAAAAGATTCAATAATAGAGGAATGTATAATGAAAGGCCGGGTGTTATGCTTCAGAACCTTAATTTGAGACCTAAATTCTCTTCAAAGAACTTAGCACCAACTAATGGACAATAAAAACAGATAATATTTATGTTTAAATACGCAATCAAAAGAATTTTAACCTTTATACCTATGCTGATAGCTATCTCGCTATTATCATTCGTTATTAGTATTAATGCCCCTGGCGATCCTGTTGAACGATTATCCAAAGCTGCCGGAAGTGAAGGTTCAGCCGAACAGCAATCAGGAGCATCCAAAAAAATAAAACAAGAACTGAGAAAAAAACTAGGTTTAGATTTACCTATCTTTTACTTAAGCATTACTGATTTAGCTTCTTCTGATACACTTTATAAAGTGCAAGATAAATACCATAAAGCAAATCTTGATGCGCTTACACATCAAAGTGGAAACTGGCAAGCTGTTTCAGATTACTACTCTAGTTTATTATCTTTACAAAAAGCACACCAGCAATTTAACGCAAAAACAATTGTGGTTAATGATACCTCTTTATCCTTAAATTTAGTGAATGAATCAGTAAACCAGTTAGGGTTTGAAATTGGCAGCTTACTTGAAACCTCTGATAAAGATATAGTAGCATTAAAGTTTGAAAAAATGAATAGTTTACTAAAGGAAAATATCTTCTTATCAGATTTAGAAGACCCATTAGCTAATGTAAAACAAACAAGAGAAAATTTACTTGCAAATGCAACAAGATGGAAAACTTATATTCCTGCTATTAATTGGTATGGAGCAATTAATCAATATCATTTATGGCTCTTTGGTGATCAACCCTATTGCCAAATATATTACCCTTTCGAATGGATGGAACGGTTTGAAAACAAAAAAAACACAAAGAACAATACATTTGTATATTCAATAGATATGCCTATTGGAGGAAAGTATGTAACCCATACTCATAAAGGAAAGAATAAATATGGCGCGTATGAAGATAGATCTAAAAAATCTGCTATTTATGTAGGTGAAAAGGAATGGCATGGTTTAGGGGATGCCGGTAATTCCAGCTTTGGACTTAAACATAATTTTAGAGAAGAAGGGAAGGTAATTGGCGATAAACTGTGTGATGACTCAGGTTTCAGAACAATATGTACGATTATTTCCTCAGAATCTTCTATACAAAATCCTAATCCAATAAAGCCTAAAAAACTTATTTTTGCAGGCTTTAATAATTTACATACCGAAGGATCTGCTCCAAGATATGGATTACTTAGAGGTGATTTTGGAATTTCATACATTGATAGCCAGCCTATTCAAGATAAAATATGGCAAAAGGTAGGTATCTCATTCTCATTATCGTTAATCTCAATTTTCTTAGCTTATTTAATTAGTATACCTATTGGAATTTATTCAGCTTACAAAAAAGATTCAGCAGTAGATAAAGGAATGTCATTAGTCTTATTTATATTGTATTCTATGCCTTCTTTCTTTGTTGGTACGCTTTTATTATTACAATTTGCTAATCCTGATAATCTGAGTTGGTTCCCAGTCTCTGGAATTCAAGACCCTACAATTTTTGACCCTAATTGGAGCTTATGGATGAAACTAAAACACCGAATGCCGTTTTTAATTTTACCAATCATTACTTATACTTACGGTTCATTTGCTTTTTTAAGTAGAATTATGAGAATAGGAATGATTGATGTTGTGTCGCAAGATTATATACGTACCGCTCGTGCTAAAGGATTAGGAGAAGGTAAGGTAATACTTAAACACGCACTTAGAAACTCATTATTACCTATAATTACTGTTTTTGCTGCAATCTTCCCAATGGCAATAGGTGGCAGTATTATTATTGAAGTAATTTTCTCCATTCCAGGAATGGGAGTTGAAGTTTTTAATTCCATACTTAATTACGATTATCCAATGATTATTACAGTCTTTACTTTATCAGGATTCTTAACAATGGTTGGTTATTTAGTTGCTGATATACTTTATGCAGTGGTTGACCCAAGAATTTCATATAAATAGAATTATGCAAAATACAAACGAAAATTTTTCATTTAAAAAATATGCTTGGACTCAGTTCAAGAAGAATAAAATTGCATTAGTAAGCTTATACTTATTATTTGCTTTAATATTTATTGCACTTTTTGCTCCTTATATTGCTAACGACAGGCCACTTTATGCAAAGTATGAAGGAAACGCCCTTTATCCAGCATTCGCTAGTGAAACAAGAACTGATTCTATTTATAATGCTAAAGGTGATTTTGTGCAAGTATTGCAATATGATATTACGGATTGGAGACAATTGAATTTAACTTCAGTAGTATGGGCTCCTATTCCTTATTCTCCTGGAAGTATGGATAGGTATAATAGAGATTATGCAGCTCCAAATGGTAAGCAAAGATTTAAAAATGCAGCAGGAGAGATTATAGATATTCCTTCAAAATTCAGACACAAACTAGGTACTGATGGAATTGGTCGTGATTTAGCTTCTGGCTTAATTCATGGAACTAGAATTTCATTAATGGTCGGGATAGTTTCTATGGGAATTGCTGCTTTTTTTGGTATTGTTTTTGGAGCTTTAGCTGGTTTCTTTGGTGATAATAAACTAAAAATGCCAAGAATTAAATACCACTTTACCTTATTTGGAGTATTCATGGGATTATTCTATGGTTTTGGGCAAAGAAAATATGTTTTATCACAAGCTTTTTCTGATGGTATTGCAGAAGGAATGATTGCTATGCTGATCAGTATCGGAGTGGTTATTGGATTTACTATGCTTTTTAGAATACTTAGTAAGGCTATAAAAGTTGAATGGCTAAACAAAGAAGTAAGCGTTCCAATGGATACTTTTGTTTCTAGAGGAATTGAACTATTAAACTCTATCCCAAGGATATTATTAATTATTACCATTACTGCTGTTGTAGAAAGAAGTATTTGGATTGTCATGATTATCATTGGAGTTACAGGATGGACAGGTATTGCTCGTTTTACTAGAGCTGAATTCTTACGAATTCGCTCCTTAGAATTTGTGCAAGCCGCAGAATCTCTTGGTTTTTCTTCTATTAGAACAATATTCAAGCATGCACTACCCAATGCCTTGGCACCTGTATTTGTAAGTATTGCTTTTGGAATAGCCTCTGCAATTTTGATTGAAAGTAGTTTATCCTTTTTAGGAATTGGAGTGCCTACTGATATAGTAACTTGGGGGTCTTTACTAAACCTTGGTAGACAGAACTTAGAGGCTTGGTGGCTAATCATTTACCCTGGTATGGCAATTTTCTTAACTATTACAATTTACAATATGATTGCTGAAGCATCAAGAGATGCATTAGATCCAAGATTGAAAAGTTAAAACAAAAGATCATTAAAATAAAAAAGCCGAGTAATACTCGGCTTTTCTTTTATCTCATATTTTCTTTTACATCTCATCAAAATCAACAACAACATTTGCTGATGCCGGACGAGCTTGACAACCCAAAACAAACCCATCAGCAACTTCCTCCTCCGACAAGGAATAATTTGCATCCATAGTAACCTTACCTTCCATTACTCTAGCTTTACAAGTACAACAAACTGCACCTTTACAGGAGAATGGCACATCAGCACCTTGTTCCATTGCAGCATCAAGTATTGTTTGTCCTTTATTGGACAAGGGAAATTCAAAGTCTTCTCCATCAACTGAAACCATAACATTTGAAATAATTTCATCAGAATCATTATCAGCAACATCTGTTTGTTCAACAACTGTAAATCGTTCAAAATTGATCTTTGCTTGATTAATATTATTCAATAATAATAATTCGTTTGCATTATCAATTAATTCTCCAGGTCCGCAAATAAAATAAGCATCAGCAGTTTTTAGAGCATTAAAAGTATTTAATAATTGTTGTAAAGTGTTTTTATCAACTCTACCATTTATAGCTCCAGAAACACCTTCTCTAGAGAATGCCCAATGAATCTTTAGTCTATCTGAATTATTTTCCTCTAATGCCTTAAGATCATCTTTAAACATTGCAGAATCCTGAGATTTATTACCATAAATAAGCGTAAAATTTGAATCGGTATTTTTAGCTAATTCAGATTTAATCATTGAAATAATTGGAGTTACTCCACTCCCAGCACAAATTCCAATAATATTTTTTTCATCACCATTCAAAACAAAATTACCAGCAGGAGGCATTACATCTAAGTTATCACCAATCTTCACTTCACTAGTTAAAAATGTAGACATCTTCCCTCCTTTTACAAGTTTAACTCCAATTGACAAGCCTTCATTTGGAGCAGAACAGATTGAATAAGCTCTTCTTACATCTTCATTATTAATAGTATGCTTAATTGTAATGTATTGTCCTGAATTAAAATTAAAGAGATGATAATTTGTGTCAAAAACAATTTCAACTGAATCGGTAGTCAAATTTTTAATTTCAGTAATTTTTAAAGAGTGGAATTTGTTCATATTGAATTTAAATTTTTGCAAAAATATCAATTTAACTAAAAAGAAATAGATATAATGATAAATATCATAATTCAAAACATATTAATTCATAAATTTGCAATACTAAATTTACAAAATGAACGAGAAATATTTTCAAGAAAGAATAGATGCTGAGAAGAAAATCGAACCTAAAGATTGGATGCCAGATGATTATCGCAAGCATTTAATTCGACAAATTTCACAACATGCTCATTCTGAAATAATAGGAATGCAACCTGAAGGAAATTGGATTACTAGAGCACCTTCACTAAGGGCAAAAATGATATTGTTAGCCAAAGTTCAGGATGAAGCTGGGCATGGCTTATATTTATATTCTGCTTGTGAAACTTTAGGAATATCTCGTGAAAAATTAGTTCAACAACTTCATGAAGGGAAGGCAAAATACTCTTCAATATTTAATTACCCAACTTTAAGTTGGGCAGATATGGGTGCGGTTGGATGGCTTGTTGATGGTGCCGCTATTGTTAATCAAGTTTCATTGCAAAGAACTTCTTACGGACCTTATTCCAGAGGAATGGTTAAAATTTGCAAGGAAGAAAGTTTCCATCAAAGGCAAGGCTATGAAATAATGGCAGAAATGGCAAAAGGGACTGCTGAACAAAAAGCTATGGCACAGGATGCTTTAAACCGTTTCTGGTGGCCTTCTATAATGATGTTTGGACCACAGGATTCTGATTCTCCAAGAACTGGGAATGCTATGAAATGGAAAATAAAAAGACAAACTAATGACGCTTTGCGCCAAGATTTTATTGACAAAACTGTAGGTCAAGCTGAAGTTATTGGGCTCACTATTCCTGACCCAGATTTAAAATGGAATGAAGAAAGACAAAGTTATGATTTTGGTGAAATGAATTGGGATGAATTCTGGAGTGTAGTTAACGGAAACGGACCTTGTAACAAACAAAGACTTGCCCATCATAAAAAAGCACATGATCAAGGGAAATGGGTGCGTGATGCTGCAAAATCATACGCTAAAAAACAAGAATTAGTAGCAAATTAAATATATATTATGGAAGAAAACACAACAGTTTGGGAAGTATTCATACAGAGTAAAAATGGCTTAGCACACAAACATGCTGGAAATGTTCATGCTAGTGATAAAGTAATGGCATTAGACAATGCAAGAGAATTGTACACAAGAAGAAATGAAGGCTCGTGTATCTGGGTTGTAAAATCAGAATATATTGTATCATCAGAAACAGAAGATAGTGAAGCATTTTTTGACCCCTCAAATGACAAAATGTATCGCCACCCTACTTTCTACACTATGCCTGAAGG